>Ga0335082_10000478_pt1 | contig 41419 bp, 30 predicted proteins | sample Lox_Sample_41_FD_206718 | JGI IMG/M metagenome (GOLD analysis project Ga0335082, IMG submission 206718) | Soil microbial communities from Loxahatchee National Wildlife Refuge, Florida, United States - Lox_Sample_4.1 | ecosystem: Environmental > Terrestrial > Soil > Wetlands | place: USA...
GTTCTATCCATCGGACGAGGACGAGCGCCGGCTCTCGAAGCTGGTGCCGAAGATCAACGTGCCGGTGTATCTCACCGGAGCGTGGCAGGATGAGCAAGTCGGATCGCTCTTCGCGAACATGCTCGACGACTTCGTCGGCGCGCCGCAGAAGAAGTTCGTGATGTTCAACGGCTGTCATCCGGACGGCTACAGTCCGACGGTCTTGACCCGCTGGTTCGAGTTCCTCGAGTTCTACGTGGCGCGACGCATCCCCCGGCTGAGCGCGCTGGTGCGCTCCGCGGCGCCCGCGGTGTTCGAGCAGAACTTCCATGTGCCCGGTCTCAAGTTCGAGCCGGATCGTTTCCCGAACTTCACCAAGTACGCAGATGCGCTGGCGGCCTATGAGGCCGAACCGCCGGTGCGGGTGCTCTTTGAAGTCGGCAACGTGCCGGGCAAGGTGCCCGGGGCGCCGATCGCGCGCTACGAGACGAGCTTCTCCTCATGGCCGCCGCCAGCCGCGGTGCCACACATCTGGTATCTCGGCTCCGACAACGCCCTCTTGGAGCAGCCTCCGACGGATGGCACGATCGACCGCTATCAGCACGATCCAGCTGCCGGTGCGATCACCTACAGCACCACGAACGCCTACGATTTCATCTACCCGCAGATTCAGTTCAGCTGGCCGCCGCTGGCTGACGGCTTCGGGGTGTCGTACATCTCCGCACCCCTCGCTGCGGACACCGTCGTCGCCGGCGATGGCGGCTATGTGAACCTGTGGTTCGCGAGTGACGCGACCGACGCCAACGTCGAGGTCACACTGACCGAGGTGCAACCTGACGGCACCGAGTGGCTCGTCCAATCCGGACTCCTGCGCGTCGGCCACCGCCGCATCGACGATGCCCTCTCCAACACCTTCCGCATCGACTACACCTATCGCGCCGAGGACTTCGCCCCCCTGACGCCCGGCAAGTTCATCGAGGTCAAGGTGCCGATTCGGCCCTTCGCCCACCCCTTCCGTGCCGGCTCGCGCTTGCGTCTGATCATCGACACCCCGGGGCGCGATTCGCCGCTATGGGCGTACGAGAATCCGGACTACGGTCACGAGGTGTTTCACCGCATCGCACACACGCCCAACATGGTGTCGTTCGTCCTGCTGCCGGTGATCGACGGCGTGACGCCACCGCCGGGGTATCCGCCGTGTCCATCGCTCCGGGGGCAGATTTGCAGGCCGTACGTCCCGCTGGTGAATGACGCGGGGTAAACCGCGGCGGCTGTCTGCACGTGGAGCGCCCGCGCCCCTCGCTCGCAAGCGGGTCTCAGTACACCCACGGCCTCGCTGCGGAGCGCGTGACGAGAGCTTGAAGTCGCCGTACGCCTCGGAGAGGTACTGCAGAATCGCATTGGACTCCCACAGTGTGAAGTCGTCATCGACCAGAGTGGGAATCTTTCCCCACGGGTTGAGAGCCAGGTACGCTGGCCGCCGTCCCTCCCCCTTGTAGACGTCGATCAGCTCGACCGTCGGATCGAGCCCGAGATGGTGACTCACCGCGAGAACCTTGCGACCGTTGGCGGAAAGCGGGGTCGTGTAGAGGGTGAGCACGAGCGCGTCCTTTCGTGTGTGGTCTACCCCAGCGGAGCGGGCCGCCGCTAGCCAGCGAGCAGTGCGACGACCGCCGGTGAATCTCCAGCCTCGTTCAGCGCGCCCACCGCCGCACCGTAACGCAACAGCAGCGCGACCAAGTGCGCATCTCCACGCAACGCGGCCTCGTGCAGCGGGGTGCACCCACCTTGCTGCACGGAGTTGGGTGAGACGCCGAGCTCGAGCAGTCGCGTCGCCAAGTGGCGGGCCACACCGATATCGGCATGCGCCACGGCACTGTGCAGGGGACGCACCCGCATGGCGTTCTCGGCGGGCAACTGCAACTCAGCACCGGCCGCAACCAACACCTCGAAGACTTCCGGATGACCGAAGAAACAGGCGAAGCCGAGTGCCTGGAACCCGTCCGGTGAACGCGTGTTGACCAATCCCGGCGCGGCACCAAGCAGGCTGCCGACACGCGTCGCGTCACCGACGCAGGCCGCCTCGAAGATGTCCAGGTCGGTGCGGCGGCGCGCCAGCTCCATCGCTACCGCCCGCTGCCCGGCATACACGACCAAGCAGATCACCGAGACACCGCCCTGGCGTGCGCCGGCCAAAGCCGGCTGCGCAGCCAGTGCGCGCTGCACCTCAGTGGCATCACCCCGCCGAATCAAGGCAACAAACTCGTCGGGCGTCATGACTCGTCCTCCAGTTCGTCGGTGGGCCGGGACGTTGCGACGCGGCGCACTACCCTCTCCGCGCCTCGCGCAAGAAGGTTGTCGCCAATTCGCTCGTCCACATCAGCACCGGTTCGATGAACGCCGCGGCAAGGTCGGTGTTGCGCCGGGTGTGCAGCCACCCGAGGGCATAGAAACAGCGCAGCAGCAGGAACGTCGGCAGCTCCGCGATGTCCGCATCCGAGAGCGCGCGTTGGCTGCGGTATCCGCTCACCCAGGCATCCACCAGGGGCGCATAGAGCGCGGTCCCGTAGTAGTAGAGCAGCGCCGAAGCCGGATCGTAGAGGTACCAACCGAAACCGGCGTCGTCGAAGTCGATCAGCCGCACGCCGTCGTCGGTAATGATGAGGTTCTCCGGCATCAGATCGGAGTGGATGATGCCGTAGCGCTCCGCCCCCTTGCCCCACCGCGCCAGGCGGTCACCGAGAGCGTCGCGAGCGGCCAGCACGAAACCACGTTGTTCGGCGGAGAGCGCCCAGTTCTCCCATGCCGGTGCGATGCTGTGGTGCTGCCCGGCCAGCAGCGTCGTGTCATCCCAGCGCTGCCGCGTGAAGCCGGCGGGCAGCGGCCACCGACTCGCGTGGGTGTGACACTTGGCGTGCAGCACGCCGAGCGTATGGAACGAGTCGGCCAGGTCGGCATCAGCCGGCTGATGGCCCTCGATCCATTCGAGCACGTCGCACAGTCGTGCCTGCGGCAGCTCCGGAATCGACACCGAGATGACGAGAGCTCCGTCGCGTGCCGCCACCACGCCGGGCGTACGCACGCCCACGTCGTCGAGCGCGCGCATCCACTCGAACTCGGAGCGAATCGATGCGACGCTCTGATAGCCCGGCACGTGCACGCGCAAGGCGCCGAGCTTGCCGGCGTCCGGATGCACGACGGCAAAGACGGTGTTCTCGCGATGCTTGAGCAATTCCAGCCCGGCGCCGCTCGGAAACGCGTAGCGCGCCAGCGCCGCGTGGCCGACCTTGGTGGACAGCTCGATCTGCTGCTCGACCGGAAGATCGAGGAAGCTCATGGTCATCGGTGGCGCACGCAGTCGCGCTACCGGCCGGCGTCGCGCGCCACCGCCAGAGCCGCCTCCAGCTTCTCCAAGAGCTCGTCGCACAGCGCGGCATCGACGAGCAGGCCCGGCTTGAACTGCAGCACCGACAGGTCGTAGCCGGCGAACATCGCCCAGACACCCTTGTCATACAGCGCCTTCGTCAGCTGCATCGCGCCGTGCGGATGATCGACCTTCAATCCCATCACCAGACCGACGCGGCGCACGTCGGCCAGGTACGAGTTGCGGCGTTGGATGGCACACAGGCCGGCATACAGGTGGTCAGACATGCGGCGCACGTTGTCGAGCACTTCCGGCGCGCTGCACAGGTCGAGCACCTTGGAGGCGAGACGACAGCCGATCTCGGCGCCGCCACTGGTGGAGACGTGGCCCCACGCATTCTCGAAGAGCCAGCCGGCGACGCGCTCCGACAAGATGGCCGCGCTGATGGGATACAATCCGCCACCCAACCCCTTGGCGGTCACCAGGATGTCCGGCGTCACGCCGAATGCTTCCACGCCCCACAGGTGCCCGGTGCGGCCGAGTCCCGTCTGCACCTCGTCGGCAATGTACAGGGCGCCGTGCGCGGCGCAGGCGGCTTTGATACCCGGCAGATAGCCGTCCGGCGGCACCGGAAACCCGTACGTTGCGGGGATGGTCTCGATCAACGCCGCGGCCACGTCGGGGCTGGCCACGGCGCGTTCGGCGGCAGCCAGGTCGGCGAACGGGACCTTGATGAACTCGTGTGGCGCGTCGCTCAGAAAGTAGCGCGCCGTCGTGTCATCGCCGGCCTGGCCGGCAAGGCCGATGCGACCATGGTAACCCATGTCGATGCTGACGACCTTGCGCCGCCCAGTGAACTTGCGCGCGGTGCGAATCGCCACGTCGATGGCCTCGCTGCCCGTCGCCCCGAAGACCGAGTAGCGCAGATCGCCGGGGGTCAGCCGCGCCAGCTTCTCCGCCAGCTCGCCGCGCGCTTCGCTCGGAAAATGGTGGTTGCCGATGTCGAGCTCGGCGCTCGCTTCGACCAGCGTGCGCACCAGCTCGGGATGGCGGTGTCCGAGGTTGAAGGTCCCGCCGTTGAGGTGCACATCGATCAGCTCGCGACCGTCGAGGTCCCACATGCGATAGCCGTCGCGGCGACCGATGACCAGTGCGATGCCCATGCTCTGGAAGGACTCGACCCGTCCCGGCATCCAGTAGTCATGACAGCGATCGAGGGCGCGGCGCTTACGCGTGGAGGCGGGGGCTTCGCTCATCGTCGCATTCCCTTCTGCTGCGTGTGTCGTATCCGAGCGTGCGACCCTACTTGTAGCATTGCGGGTGGTCGGGGACGAGCGGCGGCGCTGGCGGGAGCCACGGGCGGGGCTTGCGCCCCTTTCGCTGATGCGGCATCGTCGCGGCGCCTGCATTGCGAGGAGGTGTGCCGTGCCGACGCTATTCACGCGGATCATCAATGGAGAGCTCCCGGGTCGCTTCGTCTGGCGTGACACCCGTTGCGTGGCGTTCCTATCGATTCATCCGCTGCGACCGGGGCACACGTTGATCGTCTCGCGCGACGAAGTCGATCACTGGATCGATCTCGAGCCGGACCTGGCGGCGCATTTGATCAAGGTGGCGCAAGCGGTGGGGATGGGTGTGCAGCGCGCCTTCAAGCCGACCAAGGTCGGGTTGATGATCGCCGGACTCGAGGTCCCGCACGTGCACCTGCATGTGGTGCCGATCGACGGGGTGAACGACCTCGACTTCTCGAACCAGGACGTGAACGCCAAGCCTGCCGACCTCGATCACGCCGCCGAGGCGCTGCGCGCCTCGCTGCACGCGCTCGGATTCAAGGAAGCGCTCGCGTAGCCGCGGTCGCTAGACGGATATGGAAATCTCAGCGTTCCCCGGCCGGACGCGCTGTTGCGTGCGACGGATCACCCGCGCCGCGTGCGTCCGTAGCTAGCGGAGCCACCAGGAATTTCGCTCATAGGGATGCCCGCGCAACTTCGCCATCCTGGTTGCGTTTGTAGAGCAGCAGAGGCCACCGGCGGCAACCTTCCCATTCGGGAAGCAGCCGCTGTGGCAAGGAGGCTGCAATGGTCACACGAGAGCGCGACATCACGGCACCACACACGCGTCGGCACGCCGGTCGTGGATGGGCAATCGCCCTCGCGCTGCTCTTCGTGCTCGCATGGGCGCCGGCCGCATCGGCGCACGTACACGTATTCATCGGCGGCGTCTTCGGAGTGCCGGGGTTCGGCTATGCGTACGTGCAACCTGCCCCCTACCCCTACGCGTACGGCTACGCGTATCCCGCTTACCAGGCCTACGTGCCGCCACCGCGATGCGCACGCGGGCACTGGGCTTGGCGTCACGATGCGTGGGGACGTCACGGCCGCGTGTGGGTTCCGGCGTACCGGCGCTGAAGACCTTCCTGACATCAACGAGGTGGGGTGCGCGCGGCGGCTCCTGCACACCCGCCGCGGCGCTTCACCACCTACCCTTTCCTGGACCACTGCATCGACAAGGACGACCACCACCGATGACCTGCAAACAGTTGCTTGTGACCATCCTGCTCGGCGTCATGTTCTCCGGCGCCACGCCGGCACGCGCTGACGACGAGCCGCCCGCCGTCGAGCCCCCGGGGGCCGACCAACCGGCCGAGGACGCCGAATTCACGGGGCGCACGCCGCCCCGCTTGAGTTTCACTGACGGTGAGGTGTCCTTCTGGCGACCGGGTGCCGCGGATTGGGCGCCGGCGCGCATCAACACCCCGCTTGCACCCGGCGATGCCTTGTACACGGGGGCGGGCGCCAATCTCGAGCTGCAAGTCGGGGCGCGCGCCTTCGTGCGGGCCGGCGAGAACACCCAGATCGGCCTCGACAACCAGGAACCGGATTTCCTTCAATTTCGAGTTACAGCGGGGCATGTCTCGCTCGATCTGCGCGGCTTGCAGACCGGGCAGAGCGTCGAGGTGGACACACCGAACGCCGTATTTTCCATCGAGCGGACCGGCTACTACCGCATCGACATCACCGACGACACGACGACCTTTGCGGCACGTCGCGGCGGGCGCGCCGCCATGACTCCAGCCGGCGGCGCGGCGGTGGAGATTGCACCGAGCGAGCAGGCGGTGGTGCAAGGCACCGACACGCCGCGGGTGCAGACCTATGCCGCCCCCGAGCTCGACGCGTGGGATCGCTGGAACTACGTCCGCACCGATCATCTGATCGATGCGGTCAGCGCGCGCTACCTGCCGGCCGGGGAGTACGGCGCCGACGGGCTCGATCACTATGGCAGCTGGCGTGTCGTCGAAACCTATGGGCCGGTCTGGGTGCCCGACGGCGTCGCTGCGGAGTGGGCGCCGTACAGCACCGGCCGCTGGATCTGGGATCCGTACTACGGCTGGACCTGGCTCGATGATGCCCCGTGGGGATGGGCTCCGTATCACTATGGGCGGTGGGTCCATCCCGGCAACTGCTGGGCCTGGGCACCGGGGCCGCTCGTAGCCACGCCGGTCTACGCGCCCGCGTTGGTGGCGTTCTTCGGCGGCAGCGGCTTCGGCGCACGAGTCGGCCTCGCAACCCCGGTCGTCGGCTGGGTGGCGTTGGGTTGGGGGGAGCCGGTGCTTCCGTGGTGGGGTCATCCCGGCTTCGTCGGACGACCGCACTGGTGCGGCTGGGGCGGCCCACGCGTCGTCGACAACATGCGTCAGATCTCGCTCTACCAGAACGTCGGGGTGCATGACGCCGTGCTGACCATGCGCCGCGACCGCTTCGGTCAGACCGCCTTGCAGTCGGCGCGGCTGCGCGACGTCGATCTGCGCCATCTGCAGCCGGTGCAGGGGGTGTTGCCGGTTCAAGCCGGCCCGGTGAGCCTCGTGGGTGGCGCCGGCCGCGCGCCGCGGCCGCCCGAAGCAGTCTGGCATCGACCGGTCATTGGCACGCGCCCGCCGCATGATTCGGTGCAAGACTTGCGCGGGCAAGGGTGGAAGCGTGTGGCGGATGGCGCACCGCCAACGTCGCGATTGGTACCGTCGCCGCGGCGGCCGCATGCGCCGCTGTTGAGCGCGCGACCGCCGTTTGCCGAGGGCAACGCGCCGGAACGCGCCCGGCCGCCATTGCCGCCGCGCTTTCAGGGCAACTGGCACCAAGAGCCGGTAGGCACCACGGGGGCGGCGCCGCCCCCGGTGATGCAGCTGGGTCCGGAGCCGGCGTCGGACCGCCATTGGGTGCAACCCGTGGCGCCACCGCAAGCGCCGCGCCCCAGCGCCCCCACGGCGTCACGCCCGCAAGCTGAGGGCCCACGGCCGCCGAGCCCGCGCGGCGCCGCGCCCGCAGCGGCGCCGGCGCACCGCGACTTGCCGGGCGAGCCCGCGAACCGGGTCTTCCCCGGTTGGCCGCAGACGCGCGCGCACCGCGCCGCCCCGGCTCCGCCGCACGGTGAGGTAGGTTCGGCTCCGCCGGCGCCGGTTAAGGCCCGTGGCGATTCGGCCCATCCCTCACAGCGGCGCTGAGCGCCGGCAGGCCGCCACCCCAGAGCATATCGGATCACGAGACAACGTCGCGGCCGTATCCGGTCGCATCGCCGGCCCACACCCATGCGACCCTCCACGGAGGTTTCTTGATTACCGCGCCAGCCCAGGTAGGATGCGACGGCGCCGCCGGCGCAGAGAAGGATCTGGATGACGATGGCTAGTCGAACGACGACGCTGCGGGCGGAGCGGATCAGGGGATGGCGATGGTCCGGTGGCGTCACCGCCGCGGTCGTGACGACCGTCTGTTTGCGCGCCGCCGGCGCCGCCGCGCTGTCGCTGGTGGTCAACAACAATATAGCCGACCTGCCGGATGCCCTGCCGGGCGACGGGGTCTGCGCAACGTCCGCTAGCACTTGTACCTTGCGGGCGGCGATTCAAGAAGCGAATGCGTCGGCGGGACCCGATACGATTACCCTGCCCGCCGGCACCGTGACGCTGTCGCTCAACGGCATCGGCGAGGACCAGGCCGCCACCGGCGATCTCGACATTGTGGGAGACGTAACCGTCGTCGGAGCCGACACCGGGAGCATCATCAACACCAATGGCAACGACCGCGTCTTCGACATCTTTCCTCCGGCGACCGTCGTCCTCACCAAGCTGACGATTCAGAACGGTCGAGCCCAGGATGGCCCGGGAGGCGCCATTCGCAATGCCGGTACACTGATCATCACCGCGACGACGCTGCGCAACAACAGGTCGCAGAGCGACGGCGGCGGCATCGCCAACGTCGGCAGCGGCACGCTGCAACTCATCAATACGACGCTCAGCGGCAACACCGCGCCGAACGGCAACGGCGGCGGCATTTTCAATCCCCTCAACTGCAGCATGGTCCTGAGCAACGTCACGTTGAGTGGCAACTCGGCGATGGCCGGCACTAGTCTGGACAATTTCGGCACGGCCCAGTTGCGCAACACCATTGTCGCGAACAGCACGCCGGCCACCTCGAGCGGAAACTGCCATGGCTCGGCCGTTACGTCTCTCGGACACAACATCGATACCGGCATCAGCTGCCTGTTCAGCGAGGGCAGCGACCTGGACCTGGCCAACCCGCTGCTCGGTCCGCTGCAGAACAACGGTGGACCGACCGCGACGTTCGCCTTGCTGACCGGCAGCCCTGCCATCGACGCGGGCGATGATGTCGGCTGTCCGGCGACGGATCAACGCGGCCAGCCCCGCCCGACGGACGGCAACAACGACGGCGTTCCCGGGTGCGACATCGGGGCGTACGAGGCGCCGGGCACCGTGTTCCCGACCTCGACGCCCAGCAATACCCTGTCGCCCACCGTCGGTTCGCCGACGCCAACGAGCACGCCGACGCTGCCGACCGCCACGCCGACCGCGACCGAGGCCACGACCGCGATGCCAACTGCCACGGCCACGAACGTTCCCATCGGCCCCTCGCTCGCGCTCAGCACGGCGATCGGCATGCCCGGCGATCAGGTGTCCTTCAGCGCCACGCTCTCCGCAGCAATGAGCACCGTGGTGTCGGCCCAAAACAAGGTCGCCTTCGGTAGTTTCAACACACCCATTGCATCACTCAGCAATGGGGCGCCGGACTGCACCGCCGATCCATCGCTTGGACGAAGGTTTCCGGTCTTTGTCTTCATGCCGCCGCAGTGTTCACCCACGGGTCAATCCTTGACCGACGCTGAACCCGTTCCCTGCACCGTATTGCTCGCCGCTGTAATTGCCCTTTCGCCGACGGACTTCGATCCAATTCCTGACGGATCGACCTTGTACACCTGCCGGGTCAATATTTCGCCAACGGCTCCCGCGGGCGAGTATCCGTTGGTAATCAGTCAGATCGTTCTCAGCGACGCTCACGGCACGCCCGTCCCGGGCGCCACTGGGAGCAACGGCAAGATCATCGTGCTAGCGCCACCGACGGCGACGCCCACGGAGACCCCGACCGCGACGCCGAGCGACACGGTCACGCCGACTGCGACCGCTTCGGCGACGCCGTCCGCCACCCTCACGCCCACACCGAGTGCCACGCCCGTACCCTGTGCCGGCGACTGCAACGGCAACCAGCAGGTGACCGTCGATGAGTTGCTTACCCTCGTTCAAGCTGCGCTCTTGGGTCTGGACGCACGTGCCTGTCCCGCTGGCGATCTCAGCCGCGTCAGCCAGATCACCGTGGTGGAGATCCTGACGGCGGTCAACCGCGCCGTCGATACCTGTCAGTCGGCGCTCTGACCCCAGCGCCCTCGGCACTCGCCGTCTGCCAGCACCCGAAAGTGCCGCATGGGCAGAATTAGCTTGACAGAATGCCTGGAATTATGTGTTCTTGGGCGTGGCGGTATGCACGAGCCGCTTGGCATTCCTAGTGCTGGCGGCTTGCGGCAATTGTGGGGGCACGAGCTCTTGAGGCGGAACGAGTGAACGAGTGATCGACGAGCGGGGGCGCCACTGTCGAATGGCTGGACTGTGGAGTCGTTTTGGTGCGCGCCGAGTGAAGGAGTTGTGGATGCTGAGCAGTGAAGAGGGCACCACGCGAACAAGGCGCGTGGCACGCTTCGGCACGTCTCGTCGCCCCAAGAGCGCCGGCCACTGGATTCTCACGACGCTCGTGATCGCGACCCTGGTCGGGTCATGTTCGCACCTCGCTGTAGCCGGCCTGCAGCACGCTCAGTGCGTCTCCAGCAATAACACGCTGTACTTCCTGCTGTCAGCCGACCGCACCACCCCCGGCTTTCAGCTCACTTCCGTAACCATGACGACTGGAACGGCATCTGCCTGTCCGGAAATCTCCAGCGATAAAGTTCTCACCGCCGTATCGGGGGGTGGACCGGACTTCTTGCCGAATCAGATGCGTACCACGGTCATCTCCGGGCTGCAGAGCAACAACGTGGCGTGTAACAACGCGGACGGGTTCGCCTTCGATCCCGCCGCTGCGGGTGGCAGCGGCATCCTCACCCTGCCGCTGCCTGGTGGCGGCTTCAAGCGCGTTAGTGCCAACTACACGCATGCCGACTGCCTGACGGCGCCGGTTTGCGAACCCATGGCTCCCGTGACTACCGGTGATGGCGCAGTTCCCGCCTATATGGTACCCGCCGGTGCCTTTAAGACCGACGTCGTGCGGTTTGGCAATGGTCTCGGCGGTTGCGCAATCGGTTTCATGAATCCCGCCAAGACCTTGGTGTTCCCCATTCCCGGTCCGAGCTTGGTAGAGTCGAGCCCGGTCGAAATGGTTGCCGAGACCGCCGGTCAAAGCGTGACCTTCGATGAGACCGTCGACACCCGCATCGGCAATCCGGCATCGCAGCCGACAGTGCCGGACGGCATCCGCTTGCAGAGCACCTGTGGCGGCTCCGGAAACGCCTCAACTTGCCAGCTGATCGTGTTCTCGGCGAACCAGAACGGCGGCCTGCATGCCGGCGTCGCCGCGGCTGGGTTCAACAGCGGCAACACCTTCGACTTCATGGACACCACCGACGGCTTCGGGACGAACGTGAACTTCAATACGCCGACGCGCACCGCCAGCCTGACCCAGACACCGTCCGCCACCATGACGTCGACACCGAGCCCAGCATCGACCTCGACCCCCACGAACACGCCGACACTCACCCCAACCGGCACCCCGACTTCCACACCCACCAACACGCCGACAGCCACCAACACGTCAACGGTCACGGTCACGCCAACCGTGACGCCCACCAACACGAAGGTCGAGCCGCTGCCCTCGTCCTCCCCGACGGCTACTCCGACGAATACCCCAAACTGTGGCAATGCCATCGTCGAGGGAACCGAGCAGTGCGACGACGGCAATCACATCGACGGTGACGGCTGCGACTCGAACTGCAAGTTCACGGGGTGCGGCAACGGCATCGTCACGGCTCCCGAGCAGTGCGACGATGGCAATACGGTCAGTGGCGACGGCTGTGAGGCAAACTGCACGTTACCCTGCCAGTTGAAAAATCTGATCCCCGGCTATTGCAACACCGAGGTTAACGACTGCGCCCAGGAGTTCTGTACCCAGCTCATACCGCCGGTCAACATCGCCGATCTCCCCGACAACGTCCTCACCTGCACGGACGGCGATCCGAGTTGCGATGCCGGCCCGCCCAACGTCAAAGACAAGGTGTGCGTCTTTCATCTCTCGCTCTGCTTCAACGTCGGGGACACGCGCTTTCCCTGTACGTCGGCCGGCGTCGTCACCAGCGTGCACCTGAATCGCCCCAAGGAAGAGAAGCCGAAAACCGCCAACGATCTAGCCAACCGTGATGCGATCGAAGCCGTGCTGCTGGCCAAGGGCGGCGCCATTCGCGGCGTCTGCGGCAACCCCGAGGCGGCGGCCCCCGGCGACTTCTGCCAGACCAACAACGACTGCAAGGCTCCCAAGAAGTGCCGTGGCCGCTACGTCGTGTTCAGTCCACCGATCAGCGCGCCGAGCAGTTGCACTGGCTACGCCGACATCCGTGTTCCGCTCGTGAACTACGGACCGCATCACTCCTTCAGCAAGCAAGGGCGCGTGGTGCTGCGCATCCGCAGCTTCCCCGGCAAAGGTGCCGTGCCCTCCAAGCACGACGGCGATCGCCTGACGCTGATCTGCAAGCCGTGACGGCGGCCCTCCAACGCCGCCGCCGCACACCGCGACGCTAAGGTACGTCGTGTTTGTCGACGACGTCGACCGTCAGGGTCGTCGCGTTGTTCGATGACTCGGGATCCGGGTCCGTCGGCCCAGTGGCGTGGATCGTCGTCGTGCAGCGCGCCGGCGACTTCGGATTCGTGGTCACCACCGCGCCGGGAAACACCAGCACCTGCACCTTTGCCGTCGCGCTCTTCCCACCCTTGACCGTCACCGTGCTTTGATCCCCCGGCGTCGGCTTGTCGATGTCGATCGTGCCCACACTCAGCCACGGACATCCCACGGCAAACGGATCGACCGTGAGGCCGATGGCGTCACCCGCGTCCGGAGTCGGCAGAATGTCCGCATTGATGACCACCGGGTGGACGAACTTGATGACCGGCGAGGCGGCGGTCTTTGCCACCGTGACCGTCAACGGTGCGATGCTCTTGGCGACCGTCTCGTGCGGCGGGGGTGCGGACGCCGATTCCGGATCGGTCTTGTCGATGACGTTCAGCTCGGCGGTCACGATGTTGTTCGCCGTCGGATCACTGTTGCCGCCCACCTGCGTGGTCGCTGTAAACCGCAAGGTGCAACGGTTCGGCGCCTTGTGGTTGAACGTCACGAAGTCGGCCGCATGAATCGTCACCAGGGTGGTCGCCGTCTTGGTCTTGCCGCCCGGAACCTGCACGGTATCGCTGGGTGGCATGTTCATCGGCGCGAAGTTCGGTGTTCCGACGGTCACGCCGAGCGGACAGTCGACGCTCTCGGCCATGAGTTGAATCGGATCGCCCAGCGTCTCGCTCGCCGCATCCGCATTGCGCACCTTGACGTGAACCTTCACCACCTTGGGCGGCGGGGCGAGGCTCTTGGGGATGGCAACGTTGATCGGCAGCACCGGGAGCACCACGGAGTCATGCATCGGTGGGGTTGCGGTCGCCGTCGGCGTCGCCGTCGGCGTAACGGTCGGCGTGTCCGTGGGTGCGTTCGAGAAGACAGTCAACGTGTTCGATGCCGCCTTGTCACCGCTTGGGTCGCCGGAGAGATTGACCGCGTTTCCCCAACCCGTCAGCGTCACACTGGTGAACGATGCCGGCGCAGTCCACTGGAAGCTGAACGTGGTGACGCCGGAGACCGCGGCCTTCGGCGCCGTGTGCGTCAGCTCCAACCGAGAGCTGGAGAAGTTGAGGAGCGTATGGGTGTCGGCGCCGCCCGCGGCGAATGTTCCGTCGGGCGCCGACACGTTCAGTCCTCCGAAGAGCTGCGCCGGGGGATTGTTGATCTGCAACGTGTACGTATTCGTCGAGTTGGGAGCCACCGACGTTGGACCCGACAGCATCACCGTCGGAGCCGTGCCGCCGCTGTGGCAGTTGTTGCATCCCTGTGATGCAGTCGGGAGAAAGTTGTTGCTCGTGATTCCCGTGGAAAAGGCCCACGCGCGTGGACCGCCAAGCGTCGCCAGCAGACTTAGGACGACCCATACTGACCGTGACCACCGTTGCCGCTCGACGTGCATCATCGGACCCCCCATTGCACTCGTCTCCAAAATGGACGCCTGACAGTTATGGAAGGGGCGCCGGCCAGTCAAGCGGCTTCTGCGTGAGGCGCCGACTTGCGCTCGGGTCCGGTCAGGAAGTGGCGGCGATCTGCTCGCGCAGGTAGCGCAGGGCAGCAGCCGTGCGCGGCCCGTACCACGATAGCGCCTTGCCGTCGATGAAACGCACCCGGCCATGGCGCATCGCCGGGGTCTGCGCCAGCGGTGCGAGCCACACGAGATCCTTCTGCTTGAACGCATAGGGCTCATCGGGCAACAGGATGACGTCGGGACAGGCCACCGCCACTGCCTCGAGGTCGACGGAACAATAGCGCTGCACCTCCGCGGCACAGACGTTGTCGCCGCCCACCACCCGCAAGATGTCGTCCAGATAGGTGTCGCGATTGAAGCTCATCCACGGGTTGCGCCAGATCGGACAGAATACCCGCGCCCTTGGTAGGCGACCCCCGGCCTTGCAGTCCGCGAGCGCGCGCCACAGTTCGGCGCTCAGCGCCTGCCCTGCCTCCGGCGCACCCAGCAACGCGCCGAAACGCTCCATGAGCGGCCCGACATCGCGCACGCAGCGAGGGAACGATACGAACACGCTGAGGCCGGCGGCCTGCAACGCTTCGAAATCTTCGCGACGATTCTCTTCGACGTTGACGATCACCAAGTCCGGTGCCAACGAGCGGATCTGCTCGAGGTCGGGGTTCTTGGTGCCGCCGACCTTGGTGACACGCCGCACGACGGCGGACGGCTCGGTGCAGTAGCGCGTAACGCCGACCAACCGCTCAGCGCCACCGAGCCTACAGACGGCCTCCGTCAGGCTGGGCACCAGGCTGACGATGCGTTCCGGATGGCCCGCCAGGACCAGAGCGCCGCCGGCATCGTCGCGGACTTCGATCACCGCTTCGCCTCGGCGCCCTTCTGCTTCAGGATGTCCTGCAACCGCTGTCGTTCATCAACGGTGAACTCCTCGGTGGCGCGATGTGGCGCCGGCGGCGGCACCGCTGGAGCCGCCGATTCGACACGCGGAACCGCTACCCCGGATTGCGAGGCTCGCCAGAACAGCGCCGCTACGGCCCCCAAGGCAACGACTCCAAGGCCCGCCGCCAGCCACGCCAGGCGGTGGCGCTGCCGCCGGGTCACGGTGCGCCCCGCAGCGGCGACTCGCGACGGTCGTGTCTGACCTGCAAGATCGGCCAGCCGCGCCGCTGTGCCTGACGGCGGAGCAGGCGGTCGGGATTGACCGCGTGGGGATGGCCGACGAGCTGCAGCATCGGCAGATCGCTGATCGAGTCGCTGTAGAAGTAGCTCCCCTGCAAGTCGATCTGCTGCACCTCGGCGAAGCGCTGTGCCCAGTAGGGCTTGCCTTCACCCCAACACAGCGGCATGGCCGCTTCACCGGTAAGGCGCCCGTCGGCCACCTCCAGGCGGTTGACCAACAGGTGCTCGATGCGCAACTCCGCCGCCAGCGGCTCGGCAACGTACGTCGTGGCGCTGGACAGAATGGCAACGACGTGGTCGGCACGCTGGTGTTCGAGCACCTTGTCGACCATATCGCGATAGATCGCCGGCCGCACGCACTCGGCATACCATTCGCGACAGAGCTGCTCGAGCTCGGCGTGCGGCTGCCCCCGCACCCAGCTCTGATAGCGCCGGAAGACGGCGTTGATGTCGAGCAGGTTGAGTCGATACTGCACGCTGTAATACAGCGGGCCGAGCAGATCGCGCCGCTTCAGGTGGCCGCGCCGCACCAGGTACTTCATGAACAATACGCCGGAGTCGGCGCCGATCAGCGTATGGTCGATGTCGAAGAAGGCGGCGACGCGCATGGGTCACGGCTCCGTCACGACGTCGCGGCGGACACGTCACCGCGCAGCCAGGCGCGTGCCGCTTGCCAGCCGCTGCGTCGGTCCCATCCGTCGACACCGTTGTACCAGCGAATGCCGATTTCGCGCGCCTGGCGGCTGTTGGCGGCAATGCCGAACCACACGCGCCAGGTCGGCCCGTAGAACAGGCGCGTCGCCAGCTCCAAGCGGCGGAGTTTCTTCCCGAGCCACGAGGCCGCCACGGCACGTTCGTACTCAGCGAAGTCGTACGTGCCGGTCGCCAACGCGCCGACGACCGCGCTGGCCGCGCGGCGACCATACTCGAAGCAATAGGAGATGCCCTCTCCCATCAACGCATCGACCCCGGCGGCGTCGCCTGCCAGCAGCACGCGCGGCGCCGCGATGCGTGCACCACGCCCATACCAGCGGATTGGAAAGGACTGGTAGCGGGCGGCACCGACGCCGAGCTGGGCAAGGTACTCGCGCAGCAGCCCCGTGAGCTGCGCACCGGTGCCGTGCGCCGCAGCGCTGTATACCCCGACATTGGCGTGTGGCACCCCGCCGATGACGCAGGGGAAGGCCCAGAGATACCCGCGCAAGCCGCGCCGGACGGGCACGAAGTTGAAGTCGTAGCGCTCCCCCGCGAAGCCGTCCCATTCGATGGCCGCGAGCGGCACGTCGGCCATCACGGCTCTACCGACCGACTCGCGACCCGTGCCGACGAGCTGGCGCCGCGTGCGGCTCCCGGAGCCGTCGCTGCCGATGACCACCCGCGCGTGGTACGCGCCCCGCTCCGTCTCGATACGCACCCCGTCCCCATCGCGTTGCAGGTCGATGACCTTCTCGTCCTCCTGGACGGTGACGCCGCGGGCGCGACAGGCGGCGACGAGCGCAGCATCGAAGGCATCGCGCCGCACCACCCGACACAGCTCACGGTCTTCGTAGGCGACGGTGCGGCCCGGCACCGCAACGCTGGCGCGGTGCACCAGCGCGTGCGGCACCGCCAAGGGGACGTCGAGCTCGCGCAGACAATCGAGGGTATGCGGAATCAGTCCGCCGGCGCACACCTTGGGTCGCGGATGCTGCGCCTTCTCCAGCACCAACGTTTCGCGCGCCAGCCGCGGATCCAGCCGGTGCAGAAACAGCGCCGAGGCGCTGCCGGCGGGGCCGGAACCGATGATCACCAGCGGGCGGCGTTCCATACGGGGGCGGGCGCCGCACCTCTCAGCCGCGCACGGGCACGTTGGCGCGCACCCACTCGATGATCTCCTGGGTGGTGGCGCCGGGCGTGAAGATCGCCCGCACGCCGTGCCGCTTCAGCTCGGGCATGTCCTCTGCGGGCACGATGCCGCCGCCGAAGATGACGACGTCATCGACTCCCTTCTCCTTGAGCAGATCGATCACCGCCGGAAACAAGGTCATGTGGGCGCCCGAAAGGATGCTGAGCCCGATGGCGTCGACGTCCTCCTGCACGGCGGCTTCGGCGATCATCTCCGGGGTTTGGTGCAGCCCGGTGTAGATCACCTCGAAGCCGGCATCGCGCAGGGCACGCGCAATGATCTTGGCGCCGCGATCATGGCCGTCGAGGCCCGGCTTGGCCACGAGGATGCGTAACGGTCGTTGCGGCACCGGCGGACTCCGGATGACGGCTCACAGCCAGGCCGGATCGCGGTAGACGCCGAAGACGCCGCGGAAGACATCGGCGATCTCGCCCACGGTGACCTCCTGTCGCACCGCGTCGATGATCGGCGGCATCAGATTCGCGCCGTCGCTGGCGGCTTGCTTCACCTTGGCCAATGCGCCGCGCACCGCGGCGGCGTTGCGCGCCTGCTTGCGCTCGCGCACGCGCTGCGCCTGCTTGCGCTCGATGTCGTTGCCGATCCGCAGCACCTCGATCGGCGGCTCGGCGTCGAGCTGGTACTTGTTCACGCCCACCATGATCTTGTCACCGCGATCGAGCTGCTGCTGGTAGCGATACGCCGCTTCGGCGATCTCCTTCTGCGGATAGCCGAGCTCGATGGCGTGGATGATGCCACCCAGCTCGTCGATCCGCTTGATGTAGGTGTAGGCCTCTTGTTCCAGGCGGTCGGTGAGCGCCTCGATCGCATAGCTCCCGCCCAGCGGGTCGACGAAATTGGCGACACCGGTTTCCTCGGCGATGATCTGCTGCGTGCGCAACGCCACCAGCACCGCCTGCTCGCTCGGTAGCGCCAACGTCTCGTCCATCGAGTTGGTGTGCAGCGACTGGGTGCCGCCGAGCACGCCGGCGAGCGCTTGGATGGCGACGCGCACAATGTTGTTGAGCGGCTGCTGCGCGGTCAACGAGCAGCCTGCCGTCTGGGTGTGGGTGCGAAGCAGCCAGGAGCGCGGGTGTCGCGCCCCGAAGCGCTCGCGCATGATTGTCGCCCACATACGACGCGCCGCGCGCAGCTTGGCAATCTCCTCGAAGAAGTCGTTGTGCAAGTTGAAGAAGAATGACAGGCGCGGCGCAAACCCGTCGACGTCGAGGCCGCGTTCGACGGCGGCTTGCACATAACCGATGCCATCGGCCAGCGTGAACGCCAGCTCCTGGGCGGCGGTCGAGCCGGCCTCGCGAATGTGGTAGCCGGAGATCGATACGGCGTGCCAGCGCGGCGCCTGCCGCGCGCAGAACTCGATCATGTCGACGATGACGCGTACGGATGGCTCGGGCGGCGAGATCCACTCCTTCTGGGCGATGAACTCCTTGAGCATGTCGTTCTGGATCGTGCCGCCCAGCTTGTCCAACGACACGCCGCGCCGCTGTGCCACGGCGAAGTACATCGCCAACAGCACACTCGCCGTGCAGTTCACGGTCATCGAAGTGGTCACCTGCTCGAGCGGGATGTCGGCGAACAACGCCTCCATGTCGCTGATGCCGGAGACCGCCACACCTTCGCGGCCGACCTCGCCGAGGGCGCGCGGATGGTCGGCGTCGTATCCCATCAACGTCGGCATGTCGAAGGCGGTGGACAGCCCGGTCTGCCCCTGCGCCAGCAGGAACTTGAAGCGCTCGTTGGTGTCTTCGGCGGTGCCGAAGCCGGCGAACTGACGCATGGTCCACAGCTTGCCCCGATACATGCTGGGATAGGTACCGCGCGTGAACGGATAGTCGCCGGGATGCCCGAGCTTCTCATCGTAGGACCACGCCGGCAAATCGTCCGGTGCGTAGAGCGGGTCGACCGGCGTGTCTGACAGCGTCGTGTAGCTCGGCAGGCGGTCCGCCGCCTTCGGGTACGTCGTCTGCAGCCACTCGTCTTTGCTCTTCGCCATTGTGCACCTCGCGCGAGAAGCCGTTGTGCTCCTCTACCCTTGGGATGTGCGGCCCGACGGGGCGACGCCCGCGGGTCGATGGCGGCGGCGGCCGGCGCGCCGTCCCGTGCGTCCTTTGATCAAACCGCGGGCGATCCGGATCCAGTCTTCGGGGACCAGCACCTTCACCTGCCCGAGCGCGCAGAACGTCAGCGGCTGCGCCGCGAAGCGATGATTCGCCAGCAGGCACGGCACACCGTACTGCTCGAGGAACCCCTTGACGACGTGGGCTTCGGCCTCGACCGGGGTGGCGTAGCAGATCTCCCAGCTCATCGCGGTCCCGGCGGGATGGAGGTGGTGCGCACGCGGCGCGTGGGTCGCTCGGTCACCGGCTCAATACTCCGGCTTCAGATCGAAGCGGTGCAGCGCATCGATCATGCGCAGGGTCAGGGTGCGCGAGCGCATCACCACCGAGTTGGTCGTGGCGCCGCCCTTGAAAAAGCGGACGCCGCGCAGGAAGTCGCCGTTGGTGACCCCGGTGGCCGCGAACATGACGCTCCCCGAGGCCATTTCATCGAGTGTGTACTTCTTGTTGATGTCGCTGATGCCGGCATCGCGAACGCGTCGGGCCTCCTCGTCGTTTTGCGGCTTGAAGCGCGCTTGCATATCGCCGCCGGTGCAGCGCATCGCCGCGGCGGTGAGGATGCCTTGCCGCGAGCCGCCGATGCCGAGCAGCATGTCGATGCCGGTGTCGGGTTTCGCCGTCGCCATGCCGGCGGCGACGTCGCCGTCGCTCAGCAACTTGATGCGGGCGCCGGCGCGGCGAACCTCGTGCACCAGGCGCTCATGCCGCGGCCGGTCGAGAATGGCCACCGTGAGATCGGCGACGTACACACCCTTGGCATCGGCCAAGGCGCGCAAGTTATCGGTCGGCGACTTGTCCAAATCGATGCAACCGCGACCGTCGGGTCCGACGACGATCTTCTCCATGTACGTCTCGGGACAGCGTAGAAAGCCGCCCGGTTCGGCGAACGCGATGATGGACAGCGCATTGAAGCCGCCAGTGGCGCAGATGGTCGCGCCCTCGAGCGGGTCGAGCGCCACATCGATCGTCGGTCCGTTCGTGGTCCCGACGTGCTCGCCATTGTAGAGGAACTCGCTGTCGGCTTGCTCGCCTTCGCCGATGACGATCGTGCCGTCCACGGCGATGGAGCGGAACGCCTTGCGCATCGCTTCCGCGCCGGCGCGATCCGTCGCCGCGATGTCGCCGCGACCCATCAAGCGCGCCGCCGCCAACGCCGCTGCTTCGGTGACGCGTACCGCTTCGAGTGCCAGGTTTCGATCCATGTCCGCCCTTCAGTGCCTAGGTTGAGCGCGCCGGAGACCGGCTTGCTGCATGCACCTACTTACCCAACTTCGCCCGATTGTGCCAGTTGCCGGGGCGCACCGTTCAGTGGCCGAGGCTGTCCTCGATGCGGATCACGGCAGTGCGCGCGCGGACGATGGGGCGGCGGTCGATGTCGCGCAGGGCGCGGCGGAGGTTGCGTTCGCGGGCCCGGTGCGTCCGAATGACGATCGGAACGCTGGCGCCGTGCTCACGCTCTTTCTGGATGACTGAGGCGATCGAAATGTCGTTGACGCCGAGCACGCCGGAGATCTTCGCCAGCACACCGGGACGATCCACCACCATGAACCGCAGGTAGTACTCGCTCTCCAGGTCATCGATCGGCTTGATCGGGGTCCGCTGCTGCTGCGCCAGCGGGTACCCAAGCGGTGCAACCCGGCCGCGACTGCCGCACAACAGGTTGCGGGCACAGTCGATCAAATCGGCGACGACGGCGGTGGCGGTCGGCATCATGCCCGCGCCCAGCCCGAAGTACATGCTGGCGCCGAGGGCTTCGCCCTGGACGGCGATGGCGTTGAACGCGCCGCTGACCTCGGCTAGCAGGTGTTGGCGCGGCACCATGGTCGGATGCACGCGCGCCTCGATCTGATCGCCGTCCTGCTTGGCGATGGCCAGCAGCTTGATGACATAGCCGAACTCGCGGGCGAAGCTGATGTCGAGCTGGCTGACGTGACGCATGCCCTCGACCGGAATGTCCTTGAAGCGTGCCGCGGTGCCGAAGGCGAGTTGGATGAGCAGCGTGAGCTTGTGCGCCGCGTCGATCCCCTCGACGTCGTAGGTCGGATCGGCTTCGGCGAGCCCCTGCCGTTGCGCCTCTTGCAGCACGGCGGCAAACTCGCCTCCCTGTTGGGTCATGGTGCTGAGGATGTAGTTCGACGTGCCGTTGACGATACCGTAGATGGCGCGGGTGCGGTCGCCGCTGAGGCCTTCCTTCAGGGTGCGGATGATCGGGATGCCGCCGCCGACGCTCGCCTCGAAGCCGACGTCGACCGCGGCCTGCTCCGCGGCGGCGAAGACCTCGGCCCCGTGCACCGCGAGCATCGCCTTGTTTGCCGTCACCACGCTCTTGCCGTTGCGGATGGCGTGCAACACGAAGCGACGGGCCAGGTCATACCCGCCCATCAACTCGACGACGATGTCGATCTTCGGATCGTCGAGCAAGTGCGCCGCTTCGTTGGTGAGGATCCGACGGTCGATGCGCACCCCGCGGTCGGTCTTCAGATCGATGTCGGCGATCCGCGCCAGCGTCAGCGTGGCGCCCAGCCGATCGCGGATCTGGCGCCGATTCCGCTGCAGGAGCTTGACGACCCCGGTGCCGATCGTGCCGAAGCCGATCAGCCCGACGCGGATGTCCCGTCCCACGTCCCCTCCTCCACGTCAGCCGGCACAGCGGATGGTCGTCGGTCTCGAGGTGTTGAGCGCGCGTCGAATGCCACGGATGGCCTGGCGCGTACGGTGCTCGTTCTCGATCAGCGCGAAGCGCACGTAGTTGTCGCCATACTCGCCGAAGCCGATTCCCGGCGACACCGCGACCTTGCCCTCCTGCAGGAGGAAGGTCGCGAAGTCGAGCGAGCCCATGTCCCGAAAGGCCTCCGGGATGCGCGCCCAGACAAACATCGTGGCCTTGGGCTTCGGCACGTCCCAGCCGATGCGGTTGAGGCCGTCGACCAGGACGTCGCGCCGCACACGGTAGAGGCTGCGAATCTCGTCGACGGAGTCCTGCGGCCCGTTGAGCGCGTGAATGGCGGCGATCTGAATCGGCTGGAACATCCCGTAATCGAGGTAGCTCTTGATGCGGGCCAGGGCACCGATCATCGCGGCGTTGCCGACCGCAAAACCCACCCGCCAGCCCGGCATGTTGTAGCTCTTGGAGAGCGTGAAAAACTCCACGCCGACGTCCTTGGCGCCCGGCACCTGCAGAAAGCTCGGGGCTTCGTAAGCGTCGAAGCAGAGATCGGCATAGGCCAGGTCGTGAATCACCATGAGCGAGTGCTCGCGCGCGAAATCGACGATCTTGCGGAAGAAATCGAGGTCGACGACTTCGGTGGTCGGGTTGGCCGGGAAGTTGAGGATGAGCAGCTTCGGCTTCGGCCAGGTCTGCCGCATGGCTTCCACCAGGTGGGCAAAGAAGTCTTCGCCCGGCACGAGTGGAATGCTGCGCAGGTCGCCGCCGGCGATGATGACCGAGTATTGATGGATGGGGTACGTCGGGCTCGGGCAGAACACGACGTCGCCTGGACCGAGAATCGCCAGTGCCAGGTGACCGAGGCCTTCTTTCGAGCCGATGGTGGCAACCGCCTCGCTGTCCGGGTCGAGGTCGACGTCGTAGCGGCGCTTGTACCAATCGGCGATCGCCAGCCGCAGCTTGTAGATCCCCTTGGATACCGAGTAGCGATGGTTGACCGGCTTGACGGCCGCTTCGAGGAGTTTGTTCACCACGTGCGGCGGGGTCGGTCCGTCGGGATTGCCCATACCGAAGTCGATGATGTCTTCGCCGGCGCGGCGCGCCTTCAACTTCAGGTCACCAACGATGTTGAACACGTACGGCGGCAAGCGCTTGATACGGGGGAAATCCTTCCAGTCCATGGACCCTCGATCGACGAACTCGTGTGGGCGGTCACAGTAAAGCATTTGCCCGAGAGAGGCAAATTTTCCGGCTCCACGAAGGTGCAGCGCGGGTCTTCAAACGCAGCGGGGCGACCTCGTTGAGGGGTCGCCCCGCTGGTACGGAGGATTGTCGTCCCGCGCGGCTCAGCCAGCGTGACAGAGCATGCCCGGAGCATGCGGCTGACACACCAGCCGTGTCTTCACGGCCTGATCGCCGACTGCCACGCACATGTCGAACACCACCGGGAAGTTCTCTCCATTGGCGATCGTCGCCAGCGGCGGCACCGGCGCATTGTAGGCGAAGAACGAGCCACCGGTCCCCGGCGTGAACTGTATCGTGCCGCCGTTCGAGACGTCGGCCGAGGACGTATCGTTCATCACGAACGTCGCTCGATGTTCCAAGCCGGTATCGATGCGGGTGGCCGTCAGGAAGCGATTCATGACGACGGTTCCGGTTTCGCCCGGTGCGGGGTTCAGTGCCGGGCAGCCGCCGTTGCGAACGAACATCGAGAACAGCAACCCATTGTAGGTGTACCACGTCATCCGGATCTGCGAGGTCCCGTAGCTACAGGCATGGGCGCAGGGATCCCCATCGATGGGCGGCCCACCCGGTTGCGGCGTCGATGTCGGCGTCGCCGTCGGGGTTGCAGTTGGCTGACTCCCGCCGCCCAGTGGTGTCCGGGTTGCGGTCGGGACGACACCGCCGCCACGCGGCGTGCGTGTCGCAGTCGGTATTCGCGGCGTGCTCGTGGCTCGGGGGATGCGCGGCAGTCGGGGAACCGGTGTCGGCCGGTCGCGACCGGGTCGGACGTGCGGGTCGCGCGGTTTCGGCGTTGGTGTGGGTCCAAGCCCCGTCAGGTCGGGTGGAAATTGGGAAACCGAGTACGGCACGAAGGCGATGTTGTTCGCCTTGCTCTTCTCCCAAAGTATGCCGTCGGGGTCGGCGCGATTGATGAGGAAGTAGTCGCCGACCGGGACTTGATGCTGCGGGTCTGGATCGAGGTTCAGCGACTGCCCAGGGAGGATGCGCTCGTAGACGTCCTTCCAACCCACGGAAATCCCCTGCGTGCCTTCTTGGCTGTCGCAGGTTTGCTGGTTCATCTGCCGTTGCTGGCTGGGCGGGTAGCCGCGCACGCGCGCGATGTCGAGGAGGCAGAACGAAGTCTTCTCGCCTGTAGTCGCAAGCGCGCCCGTCTCGGGATTGCCGCTGCGCAGTTCATAGCCGACGAAGTCATCGAAATGGAAATGCTTATGTGCGGGGTGAAACTCGAAGATGCCGGTGGTGTGCGCGCACTGCGAGCCGTCTTTGCGCCAGATCAGTTGCCAGCCTTGGGTAACCTGCTGACCGTCGGCGTTGGTCACCGTCTTACCCTCGATGATGAGCGGACCATCGCCGATGTTGCCGATGGCGGTGGTGAACAGGACGGTGCGGCGACCTGCGGCCACAACGTCACGCAGGGATGTAGGAGGGTCCGGGACCAGATCGGGCAGCAGCAGCGTGGGATCGTTGGGATCACAGGTCGGGTAATCGGGATTCGGAATCTCGACGACCGCCGCCCGCCCCGGAGCGGCTACAGCAGCAAGCAGGCCGCACAACACCATCGCTCGCACAGTCACACGCATTCTTCGTCTCCCGTCCGTTCCGCAGAGCAATGCCGGCCAGGCACCGCGCTCACGCCCCTGGGAACCGGTTCTGTCGCGCTCGCCAAGCCTTAACACGCGTTGAAGAGTTTCGTCAACCAAGAAATGTCCCCGGGGTCGTGGGTCAGTTTGAATTCTTGCATGTCTGCCTCAGCGCGCCGTTGCCCTCACCCCTAACTCCTCTCCCAAGTCCTGGGAGAGGAGTTAGAGGGTGCTGGCGGTCAACCTGGCCCAGTACCTGTCCCGGCCGCTGCCACGGGACTCAGTCGGCCTGGTCGGCCGGCGGCTTGGCCGTGGGCCGACGACCGCGGCGACTGCGCGTCGGCGCGGCGGCCTTCGCCGTCTTCGGCCGCCGGGCGGCTCCGCCGCGGGTCTTGGGCCCCGGCGCCTTCGCAGCCCCGGTCGCCGCGCTGCCTCCCTCCGCAGTCGCCGCCCGCTTGCGGGCGCGCTGGTGTGAGGCCGTCGTTCCCGCGCGTCGACGTGGCCGCTTGCTCGTCCGAGCGCTAGCCGCCGCGCTCGCTTCAGCCGCCTGCAGCGCCACCTCAGCAGTCGCCCCGCCGAGAGGACCGGCCGACGGCGGTGGGCTCTCCGGTTCAGTGACCGACTCCTCCGACGCGTGGTGAGCGGGCTCGAAGGCTGACGGTCCTTCCTCAGGCGACCCTGAGGTGGTGACGGCGTCGCTCGAATCCGCAGCCACGGCTGTCTCGGGGCGTTGCCCGAGCGAGGTGGCGGCGGCGAGGACACTGAACGCCTCACCGATGGCGGCGGCGGCCTGCCGGCCACGGCCGCGGCGGCGGCCACGGCGGCGGCGACGACGTTTTCCACCCGCGCCTTCTGCGGCGGGCGTCGTGCCCGCAGCGACCTCCGTCTCGCCAGGCGTCGCCTTCGGCGCGCTGCCGTTGCCCGCCGCCGGTGCCGTTGGCTCGACCGGGGCGACACCGCCCAGACGCATTTGCGGTGGCGCCGGCGCCGCGCCTTCGACGCGCGGCTGGGCTTCCAACTCGGATTGGTGCGGCATCAGAGTGGCATTCAACGCCACCTGCAATCGCGTCGCATAGCGCCGTTCCAGTTGCGCCAGGTCGTCGCGCTTTTGATTGAGCAGGTAGATGGCGACGTCAGGCGGCAGCGACACCCGCAACGTGGCGACGTCCCCCTGCGCAACGCGGTTGTGGATCTTGCGCAGCGCGACCAGGGCGGCGGATTCGGTGGTGCGCACCAGGCCATGCCCTTCGCACATCGGACAGGCGGTATAGGACGTCGCAGCGGCGGCCGGACGCAGTCGTTGACGCGAAATCTCGAGCAGCCCGAACTGCGAGATCCGCCCGATCTCATGGCGGGCCTTGTCCTCACGCATCGCTTCGCGCAGCGTCTTCTCCACCTCCGCGATGTGCGCGCTGGTGCGCATGTCGATGAAGTCGATGACGATCAAGCCGCCGAGGTCGCGCAACCGTAGCTGACGGGCGATCTCCACCGCGGCTTCGAGGTTGGTCCGAAAGGCGGTGTCTTCTTGATTGCTGCCGCGGATCGAGCGGCCGGAGTTGACGTCGATCGCGGTGAGCGCTTCAGTGCCGTCGATGACGATGCTGCCGCCGGACTTGAGCGGCACGCGGCGTTTGTAGATCGACTCGATTTGCGTTTCCACGTTGAAGCGCGAAAAGATCGGCTGGTCCCCTTGATACAGGTGTAGGACCGCTTCCTTGCCGGGCATCACCTCATGCAGGAACTCACGGGCACGCTGAAACACGTCCTCGTTGTCGACGTAGATCTCGTCGATGTCCGGCGTGAAGTAGTCGCGGATGTTGCGCAGCACGACGTCGTGCTCGCGGTACACCAGAGCCGGGGCGCGCTTGGACGCGGCGGTGTTCCGGATCGCTTCCCACAGGCGCAACAAGTACGTCATGTCGCGCTGCAGCTCTCCGGAGCCCTCGTCGAAGCCGGCAGCCGTTCGGATGATGATGCCGAAGCCTTCCGGCGGCTGCAGCTTCTCGATCAACTCGCGGATCCGGCTCCGTTCGGCGCCTTCGATCTTGCGCGAGATGCCGGCCTCGTCCGACCCCGGCAGCAGCACCAGGTAGCGGCCGGGCAACGAGTAGAAGGTGCTGAGCGTCGGCGGCTTGGTGCCGAACTGCTCTTTGACGATCTGCACCAGGACTTCCTGTCCGGGCTTGAGGATCTCCTTGATGTGCGGCCGGCGCCGTTCCCCGCCGTTGCCGCTCTCCCGCACCGGCGGGACCGCCAGATTGCGAAAGCAGATCTCGTCGAGCGGCAGGAAGGCGTCGCGGTCGGCGCCGATATCCACGAACGCGGCTTCGAGCGCCGGATGGATGCGATGCACCACGCCCTTATAGATGTTGCCCTTCAGATGCTCGCGACTGAACGTCTCGATTTCGAACGAGGCCAGGACGCCGTCGGCCACGATACCGACGCGGCTCTCCTCGGCGTGCGTCACATTGATCAGCATTGTCTTCGGCATGAAAACCCCTTCCGCTGCCACCCTTCCTCCATGAACAGCCGGACGCCCCAGCGGCGCCGGCGCCTCTCTCATACGGTGCTCGACTGCAAGGTGCAACTGTCGGTGCCAGGCGGCGTTCCCGCCCCGGCCGGCTCAGCAGCACCGTGCGCGGCTCCTGTAGCGTTCCTCCAGGCGTCGCGCAAAGTAGCGACCACGGTCCAGCGGCGTATCCGCCGTGCCGGCATACTCCGCTAGATAGCGCGCGTATTCGGCCTCCCCCTCCCAGACACGCACGGTGGCGCGCAGACCCCGAACGATCCGCGCGGCGCGGTGGAGCAGGCTGCGGGCGCTCATGCCGGAGCCACCACTCCCTGCTCGATGTCGCGCTGCCCGCTCCCGGCGACGCGATACCACTCGCGCAGGGAGTCACCGACGACGATGAGCACGAGCAGCATGAACAGCGCGGTCACGGCAGCGTCGAGCCGGTCGTTGAAGATCAAGGCGTGGTGCTCGTGAATCTGGTGCGCCGCCAACTGTCCGCTGATCAGGCGCTGCTGCAGCTGCGCCGCGTGCGCCAGGAAGCCGATGCGCGGGTCCATGCTCCAGATCTTCTGGTACCCGGCCGTCAGCGTCACGGCGAGCAACCAAGCCAGCGGCAGCAGCGTCGTCCACGCGTAACGGCCGCGGCCCGACTTGATCAGCAGCGTCGTGGCGACCGACAGCGCGATGGCGGCGAGCAACTGATTCGAGATCCCGAACAGCGGCCACAGGCTGTTGATGCCGCCCAAAGGATCGATCACCCCCTGGTACAGGAAATAGCCCCAGGCCCCCACCATCAGGGCGCTGGTGCCGAGGATGCTCGGGTACCAGCTGGTGCGCCCGAGCGGCTCCCAGAGATGGCCGAGGAAGTCCTGCAGCATGAAGCGGCCGACGCGGGTGCCGGCATCCATCGTCGTGAGGATGAAGAGGGCTTCGAACATGATCGCGAAATGGTACCAGAGGGCCATCACCGTGCGGCCGCCGAGCGTGTTGGCGAAGATGTGCGCCATGCCCACCGCGAGCGACGGCGCCCCACCGGTGCGCGCCAGCAGGCTCTGTTCGCCGATGTCCGCCGCGAGGTGGTTCATGTCGGCGGCCGTCACCGGAAAGCCCCATCCCGAGATGGTGGTCGTGGCCTCCTCGACGGTCGGTCCGACGATTCCGGCGGGGCTGTTGATCGCGAAGTACACGCCGGGTTGCAGCACCGCGGCGGCGATCATCGCCATCAACGCCACGAACGATTCCATCAGCATGGCGCCGTAGCCGATCATGCGCGCGTCCGACTCGCGGCGCAGCAGCTTCGGCGTGGTGCCGGAGGCCACCAGCGCGTGAAAGCCGGAGATCGCCCCGCAGGCGATGGTGATGAACGCGAACGGGAAGATCTTGCCCGCGAAGATCGGCCCGCTCCCGTCAGTGAACCGCGTCAGCGGCGGCAACGCCACGGGCGGGAGAAAGACGACGATGCCAACCGCCAAGGCAGCGATCGTGCCGATCTTGATGAAAGCACTGAGATAGTCGCGCGGCGCCAGCAGCAACCACACCGGCAACACCGAGGCCGCGAATCCATAGACAATGAGCATCACCGCCAGCGTGGTCGCGCTGAAGGTGAACAGCGGGGCCAAGGCAGCGCTTTCACCCACCCAGCGGCCGCCCATGACGGCTGCCAACACCAGGGCCAGTCCCCAAACCGTCGCCTCGACGACGCGACCCGGACGGATGAACCGCATGTACCAGCCCATGAGCAACGCAATCGGAATGGTCGCGGCGACCGTGAAGGTCCCCCACGGACTACCCTTGAGGGCGTTGACGATCACCAGTCCGAGCACGGCCATGAGGATCACCATGATGAGCAGCACACCGATGAGCGCGGCGAAGCCGCCGAGGACCCCGATCTCGTCACGGGCCATCTGCCCGAGCGATTTAGCGTCGCGTCGCAACGAGCCGAAGAGGATGAAGAAGTCCTGCACCGCGCCCCCGAGCACGACGCCGATGATGATCCAGAGGGTGCCTGGCAAGTAGCCGAACTGCGCGCAGAGGGTCGGACCGATGAGCGGGCCGGGCCCGGCGATGGCGGCGAAGTGATGGCCGAACACCACCCAGCGATTCGTCGGGACGAAGTCGCGCCCGTCGTCGATCCGCTCCGCCGGCGTGCGCCGCAGGTCGTCGAGCATCAACACCCGCGCCGCCAGAAACTTGCTGTAGAAACGATAGCCGACCGCGTAGCTCGCCACCCCGGCGATCAACAACCAGGTCACGCTGATCGGTTCGTCGCGTACCAGCGCGATCATGGCGAATCCGACCGCGCCGCACAGCGCGACGGCGAGCCACAGGGCACCGCGCAACAGCTGCATGCTCTTCCTCCGGGCCGAATATGAGCGCAGCCCACTGGCCGACGCAAGCCGCGGCCGAGTTGACAGCAGCGCGCCCGCGCGTGCATATCCGGCCGTGCCGATGCGCGACAAGGTCGTAGCCAGCGCCGCCGCCGCGGTCGCCGACGTTGCGGACGGCGCCCGCATTCTGCTCGGCGGCTTCGGCGTCATCCAAGGATGGCCGACCAGCTTGATCCGCGCCCTGCACCAGCGTGGCGTGCGCGACCTCACGATCATCGCCAACACGCCCGGCGTTGGACCGACGTCGCCGCAACTGCTGGGCGCCAACGGCCAGATCAAGAAGTTGATCGCCAGCTACGCGGCGTACCCGACGCGCCCGACGCCGATCGAAGCGGCCATCAAGGCAGGGACCATCGACTTGGAGTTGGTGCCGCAAGGCACGCTGGTCGAACGGGTGCGCGCCGGCGGCGCCGGCCTGGCGGCGTTCTATACGCCCACCGGCGTCGGCACCAGCGCCGCGGCCGGCAAGGAGGAACGCGCCTTCGACGGACGCCCCTACGTCCTGGAAACCGCCCTGCGCGCCGACTTCGCCGTCTTGCGCGCCGCGACCGCCGACCGTTACGGCAACGTCGTCTATCGGCGCGGAGCGCGCAACTTCAATCCGATCTTCGCCACCGGCGCTGACGTCACCATCGTCGAGGTCGACCGCATCGTCGAGCCCGGCGAGATTGATCCTGAGGCCGTGGTGACGCCGCACATCTTCGTCGACCGCGTCGTGCAGGTGGAGCAGCCTCTCGACCGCCAAGCCATCCGCGAGCTGTCGCGTCGCTATGGCAAACAATGGCGACTCGAATCGCGCGTCGTCGCCGGCGGACCGCAAGGTCTGCCGCCCGAGCTGATGGCCCGCAAAGCCGCCGTGCTGCTGCGTCCGGGGGAGTACGTCAACCTCGGCCTCGGCATCCCGACCCTGCTCTCGAGCTTCCTCGATCCCGATCGTCACATCACCTTGCACTCGGAGAACGGCATGCTGGGTTTCGGCCCGTTGGCCGACGTCGACGACGAAGACATCGATCTGTACAACGCCAGCGGCCAGCTGGTCAGCCAGCTCCCCGGCGCGTCGTACTTCCACAGCTGCGACGCCTTCGCGATGGCGCGCAGCGGTCGCGTCACCACCGTGGTGCTCGGCGGCTTTCAGGTCTCGCAGCGCGGCGACCTGGCCAACTGGAACGTGCCGGACACCGGCGTCGGCGGTATCGGCGGCGCCATGGATCTGGCCACCGGCAGCGCTCGCATCGTGGTGCTGATGTTCCACCAGACCCGCAACGGCGAGCCCAAGCTGCTGCGCCAGTGTACCTACCCGCTCACCGCCAGACGCTGCGTCTCGACCGTCGTCACCGACCTGGCGGTGATCGACGTCGATGCCGAAGGTTTCGTCCTGCGCGAGCTCGCCCCCGGTGTCGGCGTCGACGACGTGCGGCACGCCACCGGCGCTCCGTTGCGAGTCCCGGATGGCGTTCGCGAAATGGACTTCTAAGATGCCCGCGACTCTCGACCTTCGACAGTCGCCCGCCTCAATGCACCCCGCTCCCCATCTGCAACGCGTACGGATCGACGCCCAGGCTGCGGATGGCCGTCTCCCACATCCGTTCGGGCGCGGTGCCGAAGATCAGCTCTCGCGAGACCGGCGCGGTGAGCCATGCCGACGCGGCGAGCTCCGACTCGAGCTGGCCGCCGGACCAGCCGGCATAACCGAGAAAGAATCGATGCTCGTGACCGGCGCTCGCCTCGTCCTCGATCAAACGTCGCAACACGTCGGCCGAAGCCGACAGAAAGAGATCGTCGGCAACCGACACCGCTTCATCAGACTGCGGGTCGCGCCCGAGCAACAGCCAGCCTCGCTGCGGCTCGACCGGCCCGCCGACCCACACTTCGAGGCCGCTATCGCAGCGCGGCGGCGGGTCCAGTTCGACCAGGTCGGCGGCGCGTGTGTCGGTGCGGCGATTGACCACCAAGCCCATCGCGCCTTCGCGCTCATGGCGGCACAGCAGCACGACGGTGCGCGCGAAGTTTGGATCTTGCATCTGCGGCATGGCCAGCAGCAACGTGGGAGCCAACGAGTTCTCAGCCATGCCTCGATTGTCGCGGCGCCCCACAGGCATGTCAATGCGTCCCGAGCCGACGCGCTGAAACCGCCTTGCAGCGCGCCGAATTTCGCCGGCAAGATGTCGCGCCGCATCGCGCCGCCACGCCGTAATGCGTGGCGGCGTCGGACCTGAGGAGGTGACAGCCGATGCTCTATCTCCACGAGACCCACGACATCGTCGGGGGCAAGATGCAGGAGTTCGAAACGCTCCTGCAGGGGCGCTGGGTGCCGCTCATCGAGGGCGCGGGTACGGCGAAGCTGCGTTGGTTCTGGCATCACACCCACGGCACCGGCCCCAGCTATCAGGCCATCTCCATCACCGCGGTGCGCGACTGGAGTGCCTGGGGCGATCTCGTCGCTCGAATGCACCGGGAGCAAGCCTGGCGCGACTGGTACGCTGCCGTGTGGTCGTGTCGCCGCGAGCTGATCTCCAAGCTCCTGCAGCCCACTGACTGGTCACCGCTGCAGGCCGTCGACCTGGCGGCATCGTCACCGGCGGAACAGCCGACGTCTCTCTACTTGCACGATACCGGCTGGCCCTACCCCGGGAAGCTCGACGATTACACCCATGCGCTGGGCAGCATCTTCTATCCCGCAACCCGCCAATCGCACATGATCTCGGTCGAGGCCTGCTGGACGGTCTGTCCGGGCACCGGCCGCTTCCACGAGGTCGTGCTGCTGCAAAAGATTCTCGACTGGGACGCCTTCGCGCGGTTGCTCACGGCGGGAGAGCGACCCTCGCGGCCGGGAGACTGGATGCAGGAAGGCCTGAAGCATCGCGATCGCTGGGAGAGCAAGCTGCTGCGGCCGGCGCCGTGGTCACCACTGCGCTGAAGACTCCGGGCGGCGCGCCGCGGCTCCAGACTCAGCCCCTATCCGGCTCTCTTGCCACGGACTGCGGATCTTCCCTGAGGCCTGAGGCGGAAGAATGAGAAACCGGCAACAGAAAACCGGCGATGGGAGACGGGGCAATGAATCTGCGAGGCGCAGGGGTTTAGCCGGTTTTCTGTTGCCGGTTTTCTGTTGCCGGTTTTCGGTTTGTCATTCTCCTCGAGTAGCCACCTTCCGCTTGCGCCTCGGGCTCTCTCGCGATCAGCGCTCGCCCACCGTCACGGCAGCGGACGCGCCTGACACGCCAGCTTGAGCCGTGAGCGTCGCGTCACCACACGCCCGTTGTTGCCGGTCGACCGGACTTTGAAGGCCATCGTCGACACCTTGCTCTCATTCGGGCGCGCGCTGCCGGACAGGACGTCGATGTCGATCGGCGCGCTGCAGAAGCTCTGCTGCGCCGCCGTCAACGGCGGTGCGTTGTTGTATCCGCCACCCGGATGTTGTGGGTCCAACAAGGTCGTGACCGCGGCTTGCAGGCGGGCGACGTTGGCCGCCGCGAGCGCCCCGATGATCGGCACCCGGTACAGCCGTTGCGAGACCGGCAGGACGCTGACCGTGTTCAGGTTCTGCGGCGTGCACGCCGGCAGATTGGGGTCCTGGTTGTTGAGGCAGACAACCACCTTGAAGCGGCAATGGCCGGGCGTCGGATCGAAGTCGCAACCCGGGTCTTGATCCTGGCACGACTGCTTGAAGCTCGGCAGGCCGTAGCGGTCCAGCGCCACGGTGGGACTGACGACGTACACTTCGAACTGGCAGCCACCGCGATCGAGTGCCGGCCGCTTGCGATTGGCGCGAATCAGCACGCCGGCACTGCTGTATTGGCAGGTCGCCGGGCAGCTATCACCGGAGACCTGATTCCCGTCGTCGCATTGCTCGCCGACGTCGAGCACGCCGTTCCCGCACGGCAGCGGGGTGACGGTCGGCGTGGCACTCGGTGTGTTCGACGCCGTCGCCGTTGCGGTTTGGGTTGGCGTTTGTGTCGCTGTGGCGGTGCTGGTCGAGGTGTCGGTCGGCGTCTGTGTCGGCGTGTGGCTCGCCGTGGCGGTGGGGGTATCCGTCGGCGTGCTGGTGGCGGTGTCCGTGGGTGTCTGCGTCGGGGTGCTCGTCGGCGTCTCGGTTGGTGTGTGACTTGGCGTGGCCGTGGCGGTATCGGTCGGCGTCTGCGTCGCGGTATCGGTCGGCGTCTGCGTCGCGGTGTCGGTCGGGGTATCGGTCGGCGTATCCGTCGGCGTGCTCGTCGGGGTATCCGTCGGCGTATCCGTGGGGGTGCTCGTCGGGGTATTGCTGGGGGTGCGGGTCGGCGTGTCGGTCGCGGTGGCCGTGGGCGAATGGGTCGGCGTCTCCGTCGGCGTGCTGGTCGGGGTGCTCGTCGGGGTGTTGCTGGCAGTTGACGTGGGCGTGCTCGTCGCCGTCAACGTCGGCGTGCGCGTCGGAGTACTGGTCGACGTGTTGGTGGCGGTCGCCGTCTGTGTGTTCGTCGGCGTATTGGTCGGCGTACTGGTCGAGGTGCTGGTCGCGGTGCAAGCAGGATTGACGTCCGCCGGGCACGTCGCACTCGACCCGGTGCACGTTTCGGCCACGTCACAGCCGCCCGCCGACGGCCGGCAGACCTGCGCGGCAGCGCGGAACTGGCATTGTGCGGTGCAGCAGGACGAGCTCGTCCCGTTGAGGACGCCCTGGTCGCACTGCTCCTTCGTCTCGACAATGCCATTGCCGCAGATCGGTAGCGGAGCGACGGACCAGCCGGCGTTCGGCAGATTGTCGTCGAGCATCTTGCCGTTGAAGGTCAGCGGGTACGCCGTGGCCGCGCCGCCGCCGGCACCCTGAAAGCCGATCGTTGCGCTCTGCCCGTTGGCGTTGGCGCTCATCGGGCTGCGGTACTTGACGTCGATCACGTTGGAGGTCTCGTGGATCTCCACCTGCCCCGTCACCTTGTCGCCCGTGCTGGCGAACAGGTTGCACTGGTAGTCGACGATGAAGGTCCGGTTCGGGCTGGTGCCGACGGTTCCGTAGCGGATGTTGCTTCCCTCGGTGACCAGGTCGTCCCAATAGAAGAACAGGGTTGGGTTGGGGAAGTTGGCGCTGGGCAAGCTGCCGTTGGCCGTCGGGTTGGCACCGCTGGTGGTGCCGAATTGAATCAGGCCGTTACTCCCGATGGTGGCGGTAGTGTAGCTCGTCCCATCGATCGTGATCGAGAAGGGCAGCGTGACGCCGGCGATAGCGTCATCGCCGCTCAGGGTCAGCATGCCGGGCACGTTGGTCACGTTCAGGTCGTCGGGGCTGTGTGCCATGACAGCATGCAACGACATCGCCCCCAGGCTCTTCGGATGCACCGACCAGCCTTCGTCCGGTTGGTTGTCGTCGAGGATCTTGCCGTTGCAGGTCAGCGGGTACGCGGCCGCCGACGCGCCGCCCGCCCCCTGAAAGCCGATGGTGGCGTTCTGCCCATCCGCCAGATACTGCGCCGTGCGATACTTCACGTTGATCAGGTTCGAGCGCTCGTGGATCTGCACCTGCACGAAGACATCGTCGTTGCTGTCGTCACTGCTCGTCAAGGTATCGAGGCTGAAGTCGGCGATGAACGTTCGGTTCGGACTGGTGCCGACCGTCACGTAGCGAACGTTGGTACCGAACGCCTGCATGTCGTCCCAGTACGCCGCGATGAACGGGTTCGTATGGTTCGCGGTGGGCAGGCAGGTGTTAGCGAAGTCGCTGCTGCCGGACGTGTTGCTGCCCAGCTCGATCCAGCCGTTGGTAGAGATGACCAGGCTGCTGTAGTTGGTGCCCTCGACGTTGACGCTAAAGGGCAGCGAGACGCTTGCCGTCAGATCGTCGCCGGGACCCAGAGTGCTGAAGCCGGTAAGGTCGTCGGGGCTGGATTCCATGAACGCGAAGAGGGTCACCAGACCGGCGCGCGAGACGTCCACCGACCAGCCCTCGTCCGGCCGGTTGTCGTCGAGCACCTTGCCGTTGCAGGTGATCGGCTGGGCGTTGCCGCTCGCGCCGCCGGCCCCTTGGAAGCCAATGGTCGCGCCCTGGCCGTTCGCCAGGTTGCCCGAGCTCCGGTAGCGCACGTTGATGATGTTCGACGATTCATGGACCTGCACCTGAAAGCTGATGTCGTCGGCGGAACCGGATTCGCTGGCCGGGTCGACGTCGACCTGGTAGTCGACGAAGAAGATGCGGTCGGGACTGGTGCCGACGGTGCCGTAGCGGATGTTCGTGCCGAAGGTTTGCAGGTCGTCCCAGTAGGCGGCGAGAAATGGATTCGTGTGCGTCGCGGTGGGCAGGCAGCTGTTGGTGGGGCCGCTGTTACCGGATGTGTTGCCGCCGAATTCGAGCCAACCGTTCGTGGAGATCGTCACGGTGCTGTAGTTCACGCCCTCGATCGTCACGTTGAATGGCAAGGTCGCATTGACCGTGGCATCGTTGCCACTCAGGGTCAGCAGACCCGGCACGTTGGTGCCGTTGATGTCATCGGGGCTGTGCTGGGTCCACGCCCCCACCGACACCGCAGCCGACGCCTGGCGCGCGGCCGCCGCGCCGAGCGCGATCAGAAGAACGAGAAGGATCTTCTCCACGCGACGTGCGTGCTGCCGGACTCCTTGCCGATGCCCTCGCTTGCACATGTTTCTCCCCCCTTGTGCAACGCTGCGCCTAAACGGCTCAAGCTCTGGACGGCGGCGACTTCCCCCGCTGGTGCCCGTCGTTGGCGGTGCGCTGCGATCCACGGTCGTGAATGGACAGTCAGCGAACCATGGGCGCCCCTTCCCCGCCCCGGAAAGTGTGCGCCCGCCCCCGTTGGGCACCTGTGTCGGACCGCCCGACACTACTCTCAACCGATCGATTGGGTCAAGAAAATTCGCGCCGAGGTGGTGGGTGCACCCAGCACCCGCGCCGAGGCACCGCTGGCGCGCTTGCGTGCGCCGCCGTCTCAATCCGCCGCGGGGCGCCCCGGCACAGTGACACGCACAGTCACGTCGGCCTGCACCTTCAACGTACCCAGCAGGGCGCGGTACGGTCGGATCCCGAAGTCGGGCTGATGGATGCGCGCCTCGGCCCGGTAGCCTTGGTCCTCCCGATGCACGCGGACGCTGATCTGCCGCGCCGTGCCGTGCAACGTCAGGGTGCCCTTCACCGTGTAAGCATCACCCTTTTCCCGCACGCCCGTCGACACGAAGCCGATCTCCGGATAGGTGCGCGACTCCAGCACGTCGCGCACGATGTTGGCCTCGATCTCGCGCTTGTTGGCCGTCGTCAGCGCGCCCTGCAACTCGACGTCGGCATCGGACAGTGCCGACACCACGCGCAGCGACGCCGCATCGAATGACGCCGTGATCGCCCGCGTCGACTCGTCTATCTCGATGCGGAACTTGGTGACCCGAATCTTGAGGTTGTGCGCCACCGCCGACAGCAGCCCTTCCTTGTAAGTGAAGACGAGGCACTCGGCGGAGCGGGCGTCGAAGTGGGCCACGCTGCATCCTCTTTGCCGCTAGCGGCGAGGCCCGATCCACACGCTCTGCACGTTGACGAACTCGCGGATGCCAAACACCGAGAGCTCCCGGCCGTAACCCGAGCGCTTGACGCCGCCGAACGGCAGACGCGGATCGGAGGCCACCATGCCGTTGATGAACACCTGTCCAGCCTCGAGCTCGCGCGCCATTTGCCGCGCCCTGAGCAGGTCGCCGCTCCACAGATTCGCCCCCAGCCCGTATGGCGACGCGTTGGCCACCCGAATCGCCTCGTCGCTGTCTTGCACACGGATCAAGGCCGCCACCGGACCGAATGTTTCCTCGCGGGCGACCGGCATCTCCGCTGTCACATCGGTCAGCACCGTCGGTTCGAAGAAGTAGCCGCGACCGGCGCGGCGTGTGCCTCCGGTGAGCACCCGCGCCCCCTGTCCGACCGACCCCCTCACCTGGGCCTCGAGGCCGGCGCGCAGATCGCCGCGCGCCAAGGGACCGACCTGGGTCGCACGATCCATCGGATCGCCAACCCGCAGAGCGCGTACGGCGGCGGTGAAACGCGTCTCGAACTCGCCGAAGACCTGGTCGACCACGATGAAGCGCTTGGCCGCGATGCAGCTCTGCCCGGTGTTCTGAAAGCGCGCCCGCACACCCCACTCAACGGCGCCGGCAAGGTCAGCGTCGGCGAGCACGATGAAGGGGTCCGAGCCCCCCAGCTCCATCACCGTCTTCTTGATCGCTCGCCCGGCCGCCGCCGCCACACGGCTGCCCGCGTCGTCACTGCCGGTCAGTGTCACCGCAACGATCCGCGGGTCGTCAATGAGACCGCTGGCGGCGCTTCCGGGCATCAGCAGCGTGCGAAAGACGCTGTCCGGAAAGCCGCTGGCGCGGAACACCTCTTCGATCGCCAGCGCGCACTGCGGCACGTTCGACGCGTGCTTGAGAATCGCCGTGTTGCCCGCCATCAGCGCCGGCGCCGCGAAGCGGAAGAGCTGCCAGAAGGGGAAGTTCCACGGCATGATCGCCAGCACCGTGCCGAGCGGCGTGAACTGCACGTAGCTGTCTGTTGCGTTCGATGCATGCGGCTCGTCCACCAGAAAGCGCGCCGCGTTGTCGGCGTAGAACTCGCAGTTCCAGGCGCACTTCTCGATCTCGGCTTCCGCCTCGACGATCGGCTTGCCCATTTCGGCGGTCATCAACGCCGCCAGCCGGGCGTGGTGCTCACGCAAGTACGCCGCGGCGCGACGCAGTGGTGCGGCACGCTGCGCAAAGCCGGTGCGATGCCACGCCTGATACGCCTCGTGCACGTCGCTCAACGTCCGCTCGGTTGCCTGCGTCGACGCCGGCTCGAAGGTGGCCAGCACCGCTTCGGTTGCCGGATTGATCGACTGGATCAGCGCCTCGCTTGCCATGGCTGCAGCTGCCGTTCGGCACCGTCGTTGTAACAGAGGTCCCCACCACAAGACAGCCGCCGTCGCGTTTGCTAGTGGTGTGCGCCATGGAGCTCAACGTTCAGCTCGATGCCAACGAAGCGCGGGTGTTCGGCGTGCTGATCGAGAAGGCGCTCACCACGCCGGACCAATATCCGCTCACGATCAATGCCGCCACCAACGGCGCCAATCAGAAGAGCAACCGCGACCCGGTGCTGTCGCTTTCCGAGGATGAGGTCGCCAGCGCACTGGAACGACTCCGCAAGAAGTACCTGGTGCGCAACGTCTTCCCGGGCAATAGCCGCGTCGAGAAGTACTGCCACAACGGCACCGACGCGCTGGGGTTGTCGAGCCCGCAGTTGGCGGTGCTGGCGGAGTTGCTGATGCGCGGGCCGCAGACGCCCGGCGATTTGCGGGCGCGCGTCAGCCGCATGACGCCGCTCAACTCCCTCGATGATCTGATGGCGTTGCTGGGCCCATTGATGGAGCGCGGCTTCGTCCAGCGCCTGGCGCCGGCCCCCGGCTCGCGCGCCGAACGCTACGTGCAGCTGGTGAGCCCCGACTTGCATCCGCTCGACGCCCCGGCGGCGGCGGCGCGCGAGGAATCCAGCGCCGGCCACGACGGACTCGCGGCGCGCGTGGCCACCCTGGAAGCCGAGGTGGCACAGTTACGCGCTGAACTGCAGGCGCTGGCCGCGAAGCTGTGACTGCCGGGACGCTTGCACGTGACCGACGCGTTGGGCTAAACGACGTGAACTTCCATGGCTGAGCCTGCCGTCAACCTCGCCACCGATCGGGAGAGCCGCGCCCGCGAGTGGATCCGCTTGCTCACCGAGTTGCCCGAGCGCTTCGCCGGCGGCTCCGGCGAGCGCCAAGCGGCGGAGCGCGTCGGCGCGTGGATGCGTGACCTCGGCATCGGGTCGGTGACCGTCGAGCCCGCACCCGGCGCCCCGCGCGCCGGCCTGGGTCTGGCCCTGCACACCGGCGTCGCGGCGCTCGGCTGCTGGTGGGGCGGCATGGCCGGGGCGCTCTTGGCGGTGCTCGGGGCGCTCTCCTTCGTGCGCGAAGTCCGCCACCGACGCCCGTCGTTATCGCGCTTCTTCCGGCCGACGGACTCAGCCAACGTGATCGGACGCTACGGCGCCGACAGCCCGGCGCAGCGCGTCGTCCTCAGTGCGCACATCGATACCACGCAAGCCGGCTGGATTTTCTCGCGTGACCTGGCCAACCTGTTCGCGCGCACCAGCCTCACCATGCGCCGTCGCAACGGTCATCCGCCCGGCCCGCACGCGGTCCCTGAGGCGCTGCTGATCGGTGCCGCCGTGCTGATGGTCGCGTTGTGGTTCGGCGCACACGGTGCGCTGCTCGGTCTGCTGCGCCTGTTCCTCGGCTTTGCGTTGCTGGTCGCCTGCGTCCTCGGCCTGCAGTGGGCCGCCTCTCCGGCAACCCCCGGGGCGAATGACAATGCGTCGGCGGTCGCGGCGATGCTCATCTGCGCCGAACGGCTCATGGCCGCGCTGCCCGGCAACGTGCAGCTGTGGTTGATCGGCACCGGCGCGGAGGAGGTGGGCAGCGGCGGCATGCACGCCTTTGTCGACCGCCATCGCGATTGGCCGCCGGAGCACACGTACTACGTCAACTTCGAGTGCGTCGGCGGCGGCACCCTGCACTACATCGCCAGCGAAGGAATCCTCGGCAAGGTGAGCTACCCGCCCGCCCTGCTCGAGCTGGCGCGACGCCTCGCCGCCGGCGACGGCTTCGGTGCGGTGACGTCGACGCATCTGCTGGCCGGAACCGACGGGCATGTCCCGGCCGAGCGCGGCTACCCCTCGCTGTCGTTGATCTCCCTCGAGGCCAGCGGCGTGCCGCGCAACTATCACCGCCGCGATGACACCGTCGATGGCATCGACCTGGCGATGGTGGTGCGCGCCGCCGACTTCGGCGCCGCGGTGGCGTTCGCCGCGCTCCGCGGTGACGCCGGCCCGATTCGTCCGGTGCTGGCCTGAGAGCGGGGGCGGTGCCGTCGGCACCATCCTCTCAACTCTCGACTCTCGACTTCTTGACACACTCGCGCCGCGCCCATAGGCGTGGCCTGTGCAGACGTCGGCGCCTCCTGCTGTCGCGCAGTCCTCGCCCGCGGCAGACACACTGATTCGCGTCGACGGCCTGCGCCTTCGTTTCGGGGAACGCGCGGCGCTCGACGGCCTGAGTTTCCACGTCGACGCCGGAGAGATCGTCGGCCTGCTCGGGCCCAACGGCGCCGGCAAAACGACGACGCTGTCGCTGCTGGCCACTCTGCTGCGGCCCGACGCCGGGACGGTCGAGCTCGGCGGCCTGGAGGTGTCGACGCATGCGGCGCAGGCGCGGCGCATTCTTGGCCTGGTGCCGCAGACGCTGGCCGTCTACCCAACCCTGACGGCGGCGGAGAGCGTGGCCTTCTTCGCCCGCCTCGTCGGCCTGCGCGGCGCCGCGGCGCGCACCGCCGTTGCCGAGGCTTTGGCATTGGTCGGACTCGAGGACCGGCGCCACGACATCGTCGCGACGTTCTCCGGCGGCATGCAGCGCCGGCTCAATCTCGCCTGTGGCGTGCTGCATCGGCCGCGCGTCTTGCTGCTCGACGAACCGACCGTCGGGGTCGATCCGCAGTCGCGCGAACGGATCTTCGTCGCGGTGCAGGAGCAAGCGCGGCGCGGCGCCGCGGTGCTCTACAGCACCCACTACCTCGAAGAGGCCGAGCGCCTCTGCGATCGCGTCGTGCTCATCGATCATGGCCGCGTGGTCACCGCCGGCGCCCCGGCCGCCTTGATTCGCGCCGCCGGCCATGGGCTCCGTCTCGACCTGATCACACGCGGCGCGTTACCGGCCGGCTGGCTCGACGGTCTGGCGGGCGTCGCCGCGCTAGCCGGCTTCACCGGCACCGACCTGCCGCCGGCGCGCGGCGCGACGGCGC
>Ga0335082_10000481_pt1 | contig 41359 bp, 28 predicted proteins | sample Lox_Sample_41_FD_206718 | JGI IMG/M metagenome (GOLD analysis project Ga0335082, IMG submission 206718) | Soil microbial communities from Loxahatchee National Wildlife Refuge, Florida, United States - Lox_Sample_4.1 | ecosystem: Environmental > Terrestrial > Soil > Wetlands | place: USA...
CGCGTACTGGACGCATCCGACGGTGAGGCCGCCATCCGCACGGTGACACAGCAGGAAGGGCCGATCCACCTGCTGCTGACCGACGTCATCATGCCCGGCGCCAGCGGACGGCAAGTGGCAGAAAGTCTGCGCGTGGCGCGACCAGAGATGAAAGTGCTGTATATGTCCGGGTATACCGCGGACATCGTGGCTGAGCGCGGAGTCCTCGATGCTGACGTGTCGCTTCTGGAAAAACCGTTCACCAAGGAAGCATTGCTCAAGAAAGTCAGGAGGGTGCTCGACGGAGAAGCCGCCGCCGAGGCTGCCGCCGGCGCTTCTTAGCCCCGCGATTCCAGAGGGATCAGCTCACCCCGGCCCGCCCGGTGTGATATCCATCACATGCACTTGTGATAGCACCCGTTTCGCGGGTTTACGCCCCACCTTCTATAATCACTGCATCTGGGTGGGGAGCCATTCTCCAGCCCGGGCGGGATGTTCTCAAGCCAATGGCTCTGATCTGGTTGCGAGTCGCGCTGATCTGCTACGGAGTCGGTTTGCTGTACGCTCTGGTGGCGCTGACGCGCACTTCGGAAATCCTGAGCAAGGTCGCGCTCCATGCGGCATACCTTGGCATGGTGTTCCATCTCGTGTCGCTGACAGAAGCGGTTGTGGAGACAGGCCAGCTCACGCTGGCTTCCATTCACAATTCCGAGTCTCTGCTGGCGTTTCTGGTCATGGTTGTCTTCATGTTGACCTATCTGGTCTACAAGACGACCTCGCCCGGCATCGTAGTGTTCCCGCTGGTGTTCCTGCTGACATTCGTTGCTTCGACCGGACAGCAGCCGCTCGTGTTCGCCTCAACGGCCGTGAGGAAGGGATGGCTGGCGGCCCACATTCTGATGATCTTTACTGGCTACGCGGCGCTGTTTTTGAGTTTCGGCGCCAGCCTGCTCTACCTCTTGCAGGAACACGCGCTCAAAACCAAGACGAGCGGCGGAATGTTCGCCCGCTTGCCCGCGCTCCAGGTGATCGACGATATCGGCTACCGTTCGCTCATGCTTGGCTTCCCGTTCATGACGTTGGGTTTGATCGCCGGGTCCGTCGTGGCAGAGTCCACCTATGGCAAGGTCGATCTCCTGGACCCGAAGATCCTGTTGTCGGTGCTGATGTGGGCGGTATATCTGCTCATGGTCTATACGCGATTGAGTGCGGGATGGCGCGGCCGCCGCGCTGCCATGCTGGCTAGTGTGGCGTTTGTCGCGGCCATTGTCGCCTGGATCGCCAACTACTTCAGCGGAATGCACAGGTTCGTGGCCTCATGAGATTCCATCTCATCGGTGTGAATCACAAGACGGCTCCGGTTGAGGTGCGCGAACGACTGGCAATCCCCGAGTCACGCCTGCCCGAAGCCTGCAAGAAATTGGCCGAGCATCCGGCGATCGCTGAGGGCATGATCGTCTCCACCTGTAATCGGGTAGAGTTCCTCGCCAACATGAAGAACGGCACCGGGGACCTACGCGAGTTCATCGGGGAGTATTTCTCGGTTGATCCCAGCCAGTTCGAAAAGCATCTGTACGAATTCCGCGAACACGATGCGGTCCGGCACGTCTTTCGTGTAGCTTCCAGCCTCGACTCCATGGTCGTTGGCGAACCGCAGATTCTGGGCCAGGTGAAGGAAGCCTATGCTACGGCGCGCGCCGTCGGTGCCGTTCGCGCTCAGTTGGACCAGTTGCTGACGCGCGCTTTTGCTGTCGCCAAGCGGGTGCGGACCGAAACTGCCGTCGGCTCGTCGTCCGTCTCGGTCGCCTCCGTGGCGGTAGAGCTGGCAAAGAAGATCTTCGGCAACCTGCAGGGCAAGAGCGTCTATCTTGTCGGAGCTGGCAAGATGAGTGAGCTTGCTGCCCGGCATCTACTCGCACACGGCGCTGCCTCGATCTTCGTCGCCAACCGTACGTACGACCGGGCCATCCGAATGGCTAACGAGTTCAATGGGCAAGCGATCGAATTCAACCGTCTGTACGAAACCTGCGATCGCGCCGACATCATCATCACGTCGACCGGCGCTCCCCATTTCATTTTCCGGCCGGAGCATGGCGAACAATTTATGGCGCGCAGGCGCAACCGGCCCATGTTTTTCATCGACATTGCGGTGCCTCGGGATGTGGATCCCGAACTCAACAAGCTGGACGGCATCTTCGTCTACGACATTGACGATCTGCAGCAGGCTATCGCCAGCCACGTGGCCGACCGTAAGAAGGAGGCGGAGAAGGCAGAAGCGATCATCAATGGCGAAGTAGAAAAGTTCCAGGCTCGCCTGCAAACCCTCGACGTGGTGCCGACGATTGTTTCCCTTCAGGACCACCTGGAGACAATTCGCCAGGCTGAAATTGACCGTGTTCGCGGACGCCTGGGCGAAATGAGTCCTGAGCAGGAACTTGCCGTCGAAGCCTTGACACGCGGCATTATCAACAAGATCATGCACACTCCGATCAGCACTTTGAAATCCGCCGCGCGCGACCCGGAATCGACAACCGTGATCGAGCTCGTGCGCCGGCTCTTCAACCTGCAGGACAGGCAAAAGGCCGTGGCGTCGTCCAAACCGGGCGGAAACGCGGGGGCGCAGAACTGATGGCTCGCCTGCGCATCGGCTCCCGGGGATCGCAACTCGCACTCTGGCAAGCTCACCACATTTCCGATTTGCTCCGCGCCCAAGGGCACACGGTTGAACTGGAGATCATCAAGACGACCGGCGACAAGATCACCGACGTTGCCTTGGCAAAAGTCGGCACCAAGGGGATGTTCACGAAGGAAATCGAGGAAGCCCTGATTGAGAATCGCGTGGATCTCGCCGTCCACAGCCTGAAGGATCTGCCCACCGAACTCGCCGCGGACTTCGAGATTGCCGCCATTACGACCCGCGAGAATCCCCGGGATGTGTTCTGCTCGGCCAAATTCGACAGCATCGAAACGCTGCCGCAGAGAGCGAATGTCGGCACGAGCAGTCTGCGGCGGCAGGCACAACTGAAGGCAATTCGGCCGGATCTCCAGATTCACCCCCTGCGCGGCAATGTGGACACGCGCTTGCGGAAGCTGGAGCAAGGGGAATACGACGCCATCGTCCTCGCCGCTGCCGGCCTGAACCGCCTCGGCAAAACGCAGCTGGTTCGTCAAACGATCGCCACTGAGATCATGACTCCCGCAGCGGGGCAAGGCGCATTGGGGATCGAGATTCGCCGCGGCGACCACGCTACGCGCTCGCATCTGGCTTTCCTTGATGACGTGGAGGCCCGCGCAACGACGACTTGCGAGCGGGCTTTGCTGAATAAGCTCGGCGGCGGATGCCAGGTTCCGATCGGCGCGTTTGCGGAGGTGGAGAAAGGACGAATCCGGTTGAATGCACTGGTTGCGCATCCTGATGGAACGAAAATCCTTCGCGAGACGCGCGAAGACAGTGACCCGATTCGCCTGGGTGACGAGACGGGCCAGATCCTGCTGAATCGCGGCGGGGATGCGATACTCGAAGAGGTATACGGCGCGGGCTTTGCGCTTCCCGGACAACCATAATGCTTTCCCTACGTGCTCCTTGGGCCAAGGGCACGAAGGAACGCGAAGAAAAACTCATCGGATCTCATTGCCTCTCTATGCGACGATTACCTAACGAGAAATATCCCCTCGCGGGCACTCGCATCCTGGTGGGCCGCGCCCGGCGCCAAGCCGGCTCGCTCGCGGCTGGTCTCCGCAGCCTGGGGGCAACGGTCATTGAGATCCCATTTATCGAGATCCAAAAGCCGCGCTTTTTCCAGCCGCTCGACGACGCGCTGAGGAATTTGAAAAGCTACGAGTGGCTGATCCTAACGAGTGCCAACGGGGTAGATGCGATGTGGGAGCGCCGCCGCAAGTTCCGGCTGACGCGGCGGCACTTCGCGCATCTCCACGTCGCTGCCATTGGTCCCGCGACCAAGCGCGCCTTGGTCAAGAACGGACTGAAGGTCGACATGGTTCCCGAAGAGTACGTCGCCGAGTCGGTGGTCGAGGGTCTACGCGCGCAGGTCGGGGGGAAGCGGGTGCTGCTGGTACGGGCGAAGGTCGCGCGTGACGTGATTCCGCAAGAACTGCGGGCTGCGGGAGCGCAGGTGGACGTGGTTGAAGCGTACGAAACGGTGGTCCCGAAAAAGTCGCGCGCGCGGCTGCAGGCACTGATGAAGGACCGTGCCCGCCGCCCGCACATCGTGACGTTTACAAGTTCCTCAACGGTGCGCAATTTTGCCGAACTCGTCGGCGAAGCGCGAGCCCGCTCCCTGCAGAATGTTCATTTCGCTTCGATTGGCCCAATCACGTCCGCTACGTTGCGGGAAATGAACCTGCCGGTGGCGATCGAAGCTCGGGAGTACACCATGGGTGGCCTGATCCGCGCCATCGTGTTGGCGCGTTATGCGGAGAGGCTGCTGGCATAGGAGCAGCGTGCACGCATCACTCGGTCTTCGGAGCTGACACTCCCATTTGCGGATCGATTCCGTCCAGATACCCCTGCAAATGCTGCTTACCGTCAGGTGGCAGCCCGGTGAACTCGATCCCGTTTCCAACTCCGGGATCGCAGGTCCTTACGACGGCGGAGATGTTGACATGCTCGCTTTGCAGGTAGAAATCCACTCGCAACACGGTGCCGACGGGCAAGGGAAGAATCGTCTCGACGTAGCAACCATTGCCACTGACGTCGGTGGCGTTGATGCGCATCGGCGTCTTCACACGCTCATCCCGCAGTTCGATGGGGAAGGAGATCTTATGCCGGGGAAAACGCCGCCGATTTGAGGGCGACAGCACTGCCACCGTCGCATTTTGAATTGGCAAGTAGCTCTTCCACGGGCACTCCTGATCGGCCAGCAGTTTGACTCCGACCTGATTCTTCTTAATCGCACCTGTGTTCATCACCCAGACCACGCTGCAACGTGTTTTCCTGTCGTCGCACTGAACGCCGATAATATCGCCCACTTTCAGCTCACTTTCGATTCCCGAAAGGAGAGCGCCCTCAGAGCTGATGTTTTGCGCGCGTGCGTGCTGCGAGAACGGACGGCCGTCCGCGGTCATGCCCCATACTCGTACGGGCAGGTCGACGGTAACGCGTGGTTCAACGTATTGGTCCGGCATAAGGTTACCCTCGCAGCCGTGTCATGCCGATCATACCCCCGAGACTCTCCTCGGCGTCATGACAAAAGTAGGTTCCCGTTAGGGCACGGTGTCCATGCCAAACTGCCGGTAATTGATCAGTTCGATATCCTGTTCACGCAAGAATCGGCGAAACTCGGGCGACGTCAGGAGCCGCCGCTCGGCTTCGCGTGACTCCAGCAACCGAGTATGAGACGTGCGCAGCTCATCGTCGGCGTAGCCGGGATGGCAGACCAGTTCCCAAGTTCCGTCGGGCAAGCTGGCCAGCGTTTGCACCAACGCACCGCCCATCGATCCCGTTTCGACAACCCCGACGATGCCATCGGGTGTGATCAGTCCGGTCCTCTTCATTCGCCGGCGAAACCGCCCGCCTAGCGTCTGCAGGACGCGCACCTGTCCGAAGCGCTTCCACATCTCGGGCCGGGCGGCGAACTGACGCACTTGCATCGCGCTGCGCGGGACAAAAGGATTACGGATGGCGGGCACTCCGCAGATTCGCGCCGCTCTCACTACCGCCGCCAGAACCACAGGGAAAAGATGGGTGTGCTTGTGTGTGTCCAAATGGGTGACTTGAACGCCGCTGGCCCGAATCCTCTCGACCTGCGCGACGATCTCGCGTACCAGATCGTCCGGATCGAATCCTCCCAACATTGCCCGCGCCGCGACTGGAGAGATTCGGGTAAAGAATTTGCCGGGTGCCGGCCCGCGCTTCGCAATCAGGCTCGGGATCAGTTCAGGGTCGGAAACGGGCATTCCGTCAACCAGCACGACATGACAGCCGACCGATAGACCGGGATTCGCCTTCACCAGGGCAATTGCGTCGTCGAACGCCGCGCCGCAAGCCATTAGCGTCGCCGATGTGACGACCCCATCGGCGTGTGCCTCTCCAATTGCGCGATTTACGCCCTGGGTCAGTCCGAGATCGTCCGCGTTCACAATAAGCCGCCGCACAATCCGAGTGTAGCAGCCCAGAACCAGCGCTCAACAGCATGTGGCACGCCGAATCCTGCACGGGTTTGACCCTGGACCGAGCGGTCCAGTATTCTCAAGTCGGGGTGTGCCCTCGGGTGCCTCTCAAGTGCGATGACCGTGTTTCTGTAGCGGGCGGTTAGCTCAGCTGGTTAGAGCGCCTGCCTTACAAGCAGGAGGCCGCAGGTTCGAGTCCTGCACTGCCCACCAAGATCAGGTGCCGACGGCGCACCCTGGCAGGCCCCTTTGTAGGCAGTTGGCACCACCCAGTTTTCTACGCTACCCTTAGTTGCCGCAATACTCCCGTTTTCAGGCGAATGGGCCACAAACGAAAATCGCGCGCCGGTCAGCCGACTACCGTCACGCTGAAGGCAGTCGCCGAGCATGTCGGTCTGTCTCCAGGCACAGTTTCCGCAGTACTGAATGATGCGCCTTCCGCGCGCGCCATTCCCGAGCAGACCAAGGCCCGGATTCACGCAGCCGCTCGCGAGCTCAACTACCGTCCCAACTTCTTTGCCCGCACCCTGCGACGTAAGCGCACCTACACCATCGGAGTGATCGCCGAGGAGATCGGCGACGCCTACAGTTCCGGTGTGATCAGCGGCGTCGAAGCCTGTCTGCGCCGCCGCAATTACTTCTTTCTCACGGTGGTACACCGGCACGATCCTGCGCTGCTACGACAATACGCAGACTTGCTGATTGAGCGTGGAGTCGAAGGATTCATTGCCGTCGACATGCAATTGGAGCGGCCGCCATCTCTGCCTACCGTCGTGGTAGCCGGACATCGTGAACTCGAGGGCGTCACCAACATCGTGCTCGATCACGATCGGGCGGTGTCACTGGCTCTTCAGCATCTGGTGGAGCTGGGTCACCGCAGAGTTGCCTTCATGAAAGGGCATCCAGCCAGTTCGGACTCGGAGGATCGGTGGCAAGCAATATGCAGGGCCTCGCAGCGTCTGGGGATCGCGATGGATCCTGCGCTAACCATACAGATTGAGTCGGAAGATGCCTCTCCTCAACTTGGCTATCCTTACGCCAAGCAGTTGCTGGCGCGTGCGGTTCCTTTCACAGCTTTGTTCGTCTTCAACGACCTGGCCGCCATCGGCGCCATCCGTGCCCTGCAGGAAGGCGGTCTGCGCGTGCCACAGGACGTATCGGTAGTTGGCTTCGACGACATCCAAAGCGCCGCTTACAACACGCCGAGCTTGACGACAGTCCAGCAACCGCTCGACAAGATGGGACAGATTGCGGCCGAGACACTGATCCAGTTGATTGAGGAAAAGGAAGACGTGCCGAGCAAGATTGCGATCGAGCCCACGCTGGTCATCCGTGAGTCGAGCGGCCCCGCTCCGGCGAACGGCTCCAGAATGTTGTCCCGCTAGTCCTTGGCGGGAGTAAGCACCATATTCCGGTACGCGATGTGTCCATCCTCGCTGCCTTGTAGGTAGATCGGTCCCGGAAGTTCCTCATGGCTGTCGAGCGCTCCGCCAGTGATGCCTGGAATCTCCTGCTGATCGATGATCGTCTTCCCATTGAGCACGACTGTGATGGTGCGGCCGATCAGCGTGATGTCATAGCTTTGCCATTCTCCCGGCCTCCGCGGCGGTTCTGGCGAGGCTGCAAGGAAACCATAGACACCCCCGGTGTGGTGGCTGGGAGGCTCGTGCAGGGAATTGTCCTCGACCTGCACTTCGTAGCGGCCACGCAGGTACACGCCACTGTTAGAGTTGGCAGCGCAGTTGAACTCGACGTGCAGCTTGAAGTCCGTGAACTTCTGGTCGTTGATGATCTCAGGCCCATTCCCGGGACTGACCAGAGTTCCATCCACCACCTTCCATGACTTTTCTGGATTGGGTTTGTCCATCTTCCAGCCAGTCAGGTCTTTGCCGTTGAACAGCGTCACCGGCTTTCCCCACTTCGGCGTCTTCGTCCTCTTGAGTGATGGGGCGCGTTTGCCTACCCAAGTCCAGGTCTCTCCCTTCGGGGCGGCGACAGTGCCGGAAAGAGTCTCTCCGGCCAGCTTGCCTTCGAAGACCATATCTCGCTCGCTGCCTTCTTCTTCTTTGGGGGAGACGAACGTGAGCTGTCCCGAGGAGAATTCGACCTTCGGAAGAGGTCTAGCGTTGCCCCACCGCCCGACAAATTGGGCTGTGAGGACGCCCTTCTCTACTTGCAGTTCGAGCCACGACGGATATTCGCGATCTGCCGCCTTCAGGGTCAGATCCCAGCGACCGAGGTAGGGCTTCAGAGCCTGCGCGTCGGAGCCGCCTTGAGCAAGAACGACGGATGCCGTTCCTGCCATGAGGATAAGAATAGCCGCAAGCTTGCGAACGATGGACCAGGACATGTTTCCTCGCAATATGAGTGAGTTTGCCAGCAACAACTGATGCAGGCAACCTTGTATGCCTCGCGCGAAGGCCCTGTCAAGGGCGCAGCCGGTTGCACAACAGGGGATCGCGTGAGTGTCTGTTATCTTGGCAGTGAGTGTGGCGCAACTTGTGCGTCCCTTCGCCATGCCGGTCACCATCAGCCATGTCGTCGGAGCGCGGCCGAACTTCATGAAGGCCGCGCCCGTCATTCGGGCGCTCGCGGAAGCTTCGGGCGTGCAGCAAACCCTTGTGCACACAGGGCAGCACTACAACGTCAATATGTCCGACGTCTTCTTCCAGCAGCTTGCCATGCCTGCTCCCGACGTCAACCTGCGAGTCGGTTCCGGCACGCATGCACAGCAGACGGCAGCCATCATAAGTCGTTTCGAGCCGATCGTCACAAAAATGGAACCGTCGCTCGTGATGGTCTACGGCGACGTGAACTCAACCATCGCCACAGCCATGGTATGCGCGAAGCTGGGCATCAAGGTGGCGCATGTTGAGGCTGGGTTGCGGTCGTTCGACCGCACCATGCCGGAAGAGATCAATCGCGTCCTCACCGATCAGATTGCGGACCTGCTCTTTACTCCGTCAGAGGATGGAAATCGGAACCTGGAGAGGGAAGGAATACCGCAGGAACGCGTTCACCTGGTCGGCAATGTCATGATTGACACACTCGTTCGCATGCTGCCCCTCGCGAGCCTTCCGGCGATCGACGTGCCGCCACGCTACATTCTTGTGACACTGCATCGGCCTTCGAACGTGGACGATCTGCCATGGTTCGAACGGTTGCTTGAAATCCTCGCCAAACTGGCTGAGCATGTACCGGTTCTATTTCCGGTCCACCCGCGCACGGCGAGAACTCTCGAGAGCAGGGCAGGTAGCATCAACGGATGCGTGCGATTGCTCGAGCCTCAGCCATATCTGCAATTTCTCGCCTTGCAACAACACGCCACGATGGTGGTCACCGACTCGGGCGGCATCCAGGAAGAGACGACCTATCTGGGAGTGCCTTGCCTGACGGTGCGAAAAAACACCGAGCGGCCAGTTACGGTTGATTGTGGTACGAACACCGTGGTGGGTTACGACCCGAAAGTTCTCGCGGATACGGCGCTCCGCATTCTCGCAGGGCAGGTGAAACCGAGCTCTCTGCCCCCGCTCTGGGATGGGCATGCGGCTGAGAGGATCGCTCGGATCGTGCACAACACATTGTGTTAATTTTGATGCGCCATCGAGTTCGAGAGTTGCCACTCGAGTAACACAAATAATCCCGCTATTTTTCGCGCTTCAAGTTCCTGAAGCGGTCTACGGGAATTAGAATCTTAGACGGGTTCAACAACCTGAGTAACCTGTGTAATTCATTGCAACACTTACCTCTGACTGTTGCGCGTCGTTGGCACGCGGTTTGCATCTGCTTTTTGCGGCTCAATGAGATCCTCGCCTGAAGTTGTCGCATTCGGCTCAGCGGAGCGCCCTGCACGCAACGCAGATCCTTGCTTGCGAGCCGCGCAGGTACTGTACATTGTCCGCACCCTGGCCGCGCTGGCTTGTCTGATTGTCTTTCTGTCGTCCGGGGCTCTAAGCACCGAATTTCACGTTCCGCACCACGGGTCTGCGGATTCGCGCGGGTTCTGCAAGATCCTCAAGGGCTGCCTTGACTCAAAGTGCCTCGGTGACGACACGGCCGCCCTCGCGATTGCGTTCCAGGACCTGGGAACTCCTTCCGAGTTCACCGCACACGATCTGGTGGTTTCGGAGTACCAGGGGGCACTGCCTTCCGCTCCCAGTTTCGCCCCGCAAACCCGTGCCCCGCCTCACTCCACGACTGCCTGACCTGTTTCCCTAAATCTACGGTTTCAACATTGAACCCGACACTGGCATGGTGAGGCTGCTCACGCGCTCACCTGTGCTTGTGTCCTCTCCCACATTTGGAGGAAGAAGTATGTTGTCTCGTTGTTTCTTCGCAGTTGCAATTGGGACCATCGTGTTGAGCTTCTTTGCCGTACCAGCCGGGGCGCAGTCGCTGACATCCGGAGACATCGTCGGAGTCGTGACGGATCCAAGCGGGGCGGCAATCCCAAACGCCAGGGTGGACTTGAAGGATGCCGCCACCGGAGTCACACAAACGCGCAGCACCGGTTCCCAGGGGAACTACCGTTTCCAGTTGCTTGAACCGGGCTCCTATTCAGTTACAGTCCGGGCAGAAGGTTTCCAGGCTGCCGAGCGCGCGGTGACGGTGTCCGTTGGCCAAGCCAGCACCATCAACGTGCAGCTTTCCTTGCAGACAACTTCTCAGACGATTGAAGTCATCGCGCAGGGTGGCGTGGTGCAGACCGAAAACGGAAACGTTTCCACATCGTTTAGCCCCGAGCAGATTTCGAGCGTTCCGAATCCGGGCAATGACCTGAGCTACGTCGTGCAAGCTGCCCCGGGCGCGGTCATGAACACGCAGGCAGGCTACGGCAACAGCGCAACGTATGGTCTGCCGGCCACGTCGAATCTTTACACCGTCAACGGTATGAACGAGAACGACCCGTTTCTGAATCTGAACAACTCAGGGGCAACCAATCTCCTGCTCGGGCAGAACGACGTTCGCGAAGCGACGGTCGTGAATAACGGCTATTCCGGCCAGTACGGTGGATTAGCGGGAGCCAACGTGAACTACGTCACAAAGGCGGGTAGCAATGCCTTCCATGGCAATGCCATCTATTGGTGGAACGGCCGGACGTTGAACGCCAACAACTACTTCAACAATGCCTCCGGAACGCCTCGGCCTTTCGACAATGCCAACCAGTGGGCCGCGTCTCTTGGCGCGCCGATCAGGAAGAACAAGACCTTTTTCTTCGCTGACTATGAGGGGTTGCGCGTGGTGCTTCCCACCAGCGTGCCGGTGAATATTCCGAGCGCGGATTTTCAGGCGGCAACGCTGGCCAACCTCACGACGAACAACGCAGATTCGGTCCCGTTCTACACGCAGGTGTTCAACCTGTGGCAGAACGCCCGGGGCGCAAGCGGCGCCCAGAATATCCTGCCCCAGGGTACAGACGATTCCGGCAACGTAATCTCAGGTCCTGGCTGCGGATCATTCACCGGGTTCGGAGATACGACGACCCCCTGCGCACTGCAATTCCAATCTACCGCAGGCAACTTGACGACCGAGTACCTGGTCACGGGAAGACTCGATCAGAACCTCGGTAACTCTGACCGCTTGTTCATCCACTTCCGGACGGATCATGGTCTGCAGGCTACCTACACCGATCCGATCAATCCGCTGTTCAACGCGCAGAGCAACCAGCCACAGTACGAAGGACAGCTGCAGGAAAATCACTCCTTCGGCACTTCAGCCGTGAACCAGTTGATTCTCAGCGGGTCCTGGTATAGCGCGTTGTTTTCACCGGCCAACCTGGGTGCCGCCACGGCAGCGATTCCGTTTCGTGTCGGCTTTGCGGGAAACAGCTTCTATTCTCTCGGCCGCGACTTCAACGACTGGCCGCAGGGACGCAACGTCACCCAGTACGGTCTCGTCGATGATTTTTCCTGGCAGAAGGGAAGCCACTCACTGAAGTTCGGCATCAACTTCCGCCGCAATGACGTTACTGACTACTCCCCCGGAATCGGCACCATCGGCTACAGCTTTGGAGAAAGCTTGACGAGTTTCTTCAACGGCATCAGCGACAACTACACGCAGAACTTTACCGTCCGTCCGACGCAACCGATCGCACTTTACGCTCTCGGATTCTATGCTCAGGACGAATGGGCAGTGCGTCCGAACCTTCGGATCACGTTGGCACTGCGAGGCGATCACAATTCCAATCCGATCTGTCTGACAAATTGCTTCGCACGCTTTACCAATTCGTTCGGAGCGATTTCGCACGACGTCAACCAACCCTACAATCAGGCGATCCAGACCGGGCTCGGCCAGGCACTGGCGGACTACACCAACGTCAGCTGGCAGCCGCGGTTTGGATTTGCGTGGAGTCCGTTCGGCGCGGCGCGTAATACTGTGATCCGCGGAGGCTTCGGTCTGTTTACCGATGCCTTCCCGGCAACGATTGCCGACACGCTGCTGAATAACTCACCGTTGAACAATCTTTTCCAGGTGTCGAACGACCCATCGGCTGCCACGCAGATCATGTTATCGCCGGACGCAGCCAACAATGCAGCATCGGTCGTAGCTGCGGCGAACAGGTCGTTCGTCACTGGCTTTGCGGCTGGGCAGACACTGGCCCAGTTGCAGGAATCTAACCCTAACTTTGTCGTGCCGTCGTTCTATAACGCGGCGCACAAGATCGTGGCTCCTCAATACCAGGAGTGGAATCTGGAATTTCAGCAGGGCTTCGGCACACGAACAACGCTCTCTGTGAACTACGTGGGCAACCACGGTGTGCACGAGGCGGTGCAGAATCCCGGCCTGAATGCATTTGGATTCGGGACACTCCCGGAGGCCGTACCCGACGGCCGCTTTGGCACGATCACCGAGGTAATGACCAATGCGGTATCCAACTACAACGGCCTGACGATGTCGGTGAAACATCAGTTCTCGTCGCTGCAATTGCAGGCCAACTACACCTGGAGCCACGCCTTGGATGAGGTCTCCAATGCGGGATTCCTGCCCTACACGTTTGCCACCAACTTCAGCGTGTTGAGCCCGCAGGATCCGTTCAACCTGCGCCGCTACAACTACGGCAACGCCGATTACGACACTCGCCACTACCTCAGCCTGAGTTACGTCTGGCAGGTTCCCCACCACTGGGGACCAAAGGCAGCCTTCGGCGGATGGGAGGTGTCGGGTACGGTCTTTGCCCGTAGCGGCTTGCCCTTCACGGTGATCGACGGCGATACCACGGCGCTTCTGGCCGGGTCAAATTACGGCGGCACGCTTAACGGGGCGGGCGCGTTCGTTTTCGCCAATTATCTCGGCGGCGCTCCTTCATCGTGCAGTTCCGGTGCGGTGAATACGCCTTGCCTGACGCCGGCAATGTTCTCGTCTGCCACCGACGGCTTCGGGAACCAACGCCGCAACCAGTTCTACGGACCGAAGTACTTCGACACCGATCTGACGGTGATGAAGAGCTTCAACATCCCGAAGTGGGAGCGCGGCAAGCTGAGCTTCGGCGCGCAATTCTTCAACCTGTTCAACCATCCCAACTTCGATCAGCCGATCGGCGATGTGGCCAACCCGCAATTCGGTTCGATCGTATCGACGGTCAACACACCAACATCCATTCTGGGCTCCTTCCTGGGAGGCGATGCATCCCCCCGCCTGATCCAGCTCAAGGCCAGTCTGACGTTCTAAACCTGCATGACAATATGCGGTCCGGGCAATCCGGACCGCCTGTGTCTATGTTGCCGAAATTCGACAGCTCAGGTTGTTCTACACTTCCGCCAGTTCTTCTTCGAGCAACTGCTTGTTGTAGAGATCGGTGTAATAACCGTTGAGACCGATCAGCTCTTCGTGGGTTCCCAGTTCGACAATTCGTCCCTGATGCAGCACTGCGATGCGGTCCGCATTTCGGACGGTCGATACGCGATGGGAAATGAAAATCGTCGTGCGTCCGCGCATGATCTCACGCAGGTGGTTCAGGATCTTGTCTTCGGTCTGGGTATCAACGCTGGACAGCGCGTCGTCAAGAATCAGAATACGCGGCTGCCGCAGAAGAGCCCGCGCAATTGCAGTTCTCTGCTTCTGTCCGCCAGACAGGGTGATCCCGCGCTCGCCGACGGTCGTGTTGTAGCTCTCCGGAAAGGCTTCAATGTCGTGCGCGATGTTGGCGGCCGACGCGGCGGCCTTGACTTCATCGAGAGTAGTTTCATCCTGGCCGAATGCAATGTTCTCGCGGATCGTGTCGCTGAAGAGAAACGTCTCCTGGGGTACGAAGCCGATACTCCGGCGCAAGACCTCCAGCGGGAATTCACGGATCGGTTTCCCGTCGAGCAACACAGCCCCCGGCTCGGAATCGTAAATTCGCGGGATCAGGCTGACCAAGGTCGTCTTGCCGCAACCCGTCGGCCCAACGATCGCCAGGCTGGAGCCCGCGGGAATCCGAAGGTTGACCTCCTTGAGCACGCGTACACCGTTATAGGCGAAGTTGAGATTGCAGAACTCGATCTCGCCCGCAATCTCGGAGCCTCGAGCTGCGAGCCTCGGGCTTCGAGCAATCGCTTCGCTCGCAGCTCGCAGCCCGAGGCTCGCAGCTGGCGTCTCCTCTCCCGCGATCTCCGGTTTCTCCTTGAAGATTTCGTTGATCCGCCCCAGAGACGCGGTGCCGCGCTGGAAGATGTTGATCACCCAGCCCAATGCAATCACCGGCCACGTCAACTGCACCATGTAGGTGTTGAAGGCGACGAAATCACCCACGGACATGGATCCTGACAGGTGCATCGTCGTTCGTGAACCGAGGTAAGAAACAAGTGTCACCGTCGACTGGCCATTGACGACTTCGCGGCCACCAAGCCACACCACGATGACAATCGCAATCCCGAGCATCAGTTCGAGCGTCGGCCAGAGCATGCCCATCAACCGCACGAGCTTCAGACTGCGGCGGATGTACTCCCGATTAGCGCTCTCGAAGGCGGCGATTTCTGCTTCTTCCTGCACATACGCTCGAATGACGCGCGCCCCGGAGAAATTCTCCTGAGCGCGGGCCGAGATGTCGGAGAACATTGCCTGAATGCGCTCGAAGCGTTCGTGAATCCGGCGCCCAAAATACTGGATCACGACACTGGCAACAGGAAGCGGTAGAAATGCATACAGAGTGAGCGACGGACTCATTTGCAGCATGTAGTACAGCGCCAGCGCCGTGAACACGATCGTGTTCGCCGAATACATGATCGCGGGGCCCAGCAACATGCGCACCGCGTTCAAGTCGTTCGTCGCCTTGGCCATAATGTCCCCGGTACGGTTTCGCTGGTAAAAGGAGTAGGAAAGCCGTTCGAGGTGAGCAAACAAATCGTTGCGGAGATCGAATTCGATATCGCGCGATATTCCAATCACGATCCAACGCGTGAGGAACTGAAAGATACCTTTGGCGACGAAGACGGTAATGACGAGGAGCGCATAATTCGCCAGCTTGTGGCCCGTGACCGCAGTGGTGAGATCGTCAATCGCAGATTGAATGACACGGGGGAACTGCACCGAAATGCCGTTCGTCAGCAGGACGCAAACTGCTCCCAGCACCAGGCCACGGCGGTAGTGTTTCAGGTAGGGAAGTAGCGGTCTTAGGTTCTTCGGAACCATGAACTCTTGTAGATGCGATTGTAGCAGTGCGGGGTGCTGATTTTCGAAATGGGGACAACACCCAGAACGCTGCGCTGAGCAGGACAGCGGTCCAGAACCAGAGAACGCCTTCTGCAAAAACGATGCTTCCCGAGGAGATCCAGTCGGCGCGATTCATTGGCACTCCATGCGGCTTCGGGCGAGGCTCGGAGTCCGGAATTCGAATGTCACTCCAAGGCCGGCAGCTAAAAAAGCCGGGCGAGCACGGAGCTTGGGGCCTCCGGCTCGACCCGGTGTTTGGAGAGAGACTATCGAGAATCTAATCAGCAGGAGGCTCGGCCGGCACGTGCGATTTCCAGCGGGCCTCGTGCTTCGCTTTGAGGGCCGCAAGCTTGGTCTTCTGGTCAGCCGTGAGCACCTGCGCCAACTCCGAATGAATGCGTGCCTTTTGCACGATCAGTTCGGTCAGAGTCTGGGTATTCGCCGCAGCCAGGGCGCGCACCTTTGCCTCGTCGAACGTGCCGGCGTCTTCCAGCGAACTCAGATCCTTGTGCGCCTGCATTAGCTGCTTCATCAGCGGCTGGATGGTCGGCTTCTCCTTTTCAAGAATCGCCTTCATCTGGTCCTGCTGCGCTTGCGTCAGGTCAAGGACGTCGGAGTAATAACCGAGCATCGGGCCGCCAAGCCCGAAGCCGAAATCCGCCATCGGGCCGCCGTGGCGGTGCATCCCCTGAGCGAGCGCCACCCCTGCGATCGAAAGCGCCACCACCAACGCGGCGCCGAAAGCAACAATCTTGAGACTGCCTGGTTTCATGGTTCCTCCTGAATCCGGGAGGCAAGGCCCGGAATCGCTACAAGCATAGGAACACTTCTCGAAGGAAAGTGCGGTAAAGAGTCGGTCAAACGCGGTAAAGTTTTGTAAACGCGAGTTGTTTAGCCATCCGACTCGTTCCAGGCGACAGGTGACCAGAGTCACCTGCGTCGCCCGGCTTGAGCGGGATCGCTCTTCACAAATCTTTACCGCCCGCACGCAACGGGCGGTGTTTAATGGATAGAAGATAACTAATGGATAGAAGATAACTGAAGATGGACCACATTCTGGTGGTAGATGACGATGTTGAACTCTGTGGGCTGGTGCAGGAATACCTTACCTCCGAGGGGTTCACATCCAAAACGGTGCATGACGGCGAGCAGGGTTTGCAGCAGGGACTCTCCGGAGAATACGCTCTGGTCGTGCTCGACGTGATGCTGCCCGGAATTAACGGCTTCGAGGTGCTGCGTCGTTTGCGCAGCGTTTCCAGGATCCCGGTTCTTCTGCTGACGGCGCGTGGCGAAGACGTCGATCGTATCGTCGGGCTGGAGATTGGTGCCGACGACTATCTACCGAAACCGTTCAATCCGCGTGAGCTTGTCGCGCGCATCCGGGCAATTCTGCGTCGTGCCAAGCCGGGCCGCGCAAACGACAGCGTGCCAGAGGTCCTCAATGTGGGCGATGTGGAACTCGATCCTGCCACGCGCACCGTACAGCGCGCCGGACAGCCCGTAGAACTTACTTCTGTTGAGTTCAATCTCCTGGAAGTTTTGCTGCGCGAGGCCGGGCGTGTGGTCACACGAGAACGCCTCGTCAACGCAGTCCTAAGCCGCAAGTTCATGCCCTTTGACCGCAGTATTGACATGCATGTCAGCAAAGTCCGGCGCAAGCTGGGGGACTCAGAAGAAAACGGAGACCACATCAAGACGATCCGTGGCGTGGGATACATGTTCGCGCGTCCGGGGGTGAAGGCAAAGAAATGAGAAGCCTCTTTCTCCGGATCTTCCTCTCGTTTTGGGCTGCGCTGATCCTGTTTCTCGTGCTGGCCATCACGATTGCCATGGCGGTGCGCTCACGCGAACCCAACATCGAAAGCCTGGCCGCCAAAGCTCTCGCGGAAGTAATGAGCGCGTACCGCAGTGGTGGAGAGCGCGCCGCCGGCGAGTACCTGGAGAACTTCCAACATACACAGCATGTCCGCGCCTATGTCTACGCGCCGGACGGACGGGAGATCACCGGGCGGCTCGCTCCTCCCTGGATCGAGGACATGCGTCGCACCGGCCAGCGGCGCCACCGGGGTTGGCTCGACAGCCTGCTGCCAGAACGTCTTTCGCGGGAAGTGCTGACTCTCGATGGGCAGCAGTACATGCTCGTGCTGGAATCCTTTCCGCGCCCCGGCCCTTTTTTCGGACCCCACGACGTACCGGGCCTTGGGCTCTCGATTCTGGTTATTTCCTCGGGGCTGGTTTGTTACCTGCTGGCTTGGTCGCTGACGAAGCCCGTGACCCGTCTGCGACAGGCGACACAACGGCTCGCGGCAGGAGATTTGAGTGCGCGAACGGGCGCCCCAGCCAGAGGCCGTCGTGACGAACTGGGCCAGCTGATGCGCGATTTTGACCGCATGGCCGAACGCATTGAAGCGTTGATGGATTCCCAATCCCGCCTTTTGAAGGATGTTTCCCACGAATTGCGCTCGCCGCTGGCTCGGCTCAGCGTTGCTCTCGGTCTCGCCCGCCAGCGCTCGACCGCCGACAATGAATCAGCCCTCAGCCGTATCGAGGTCGAGGCTGATCGTCTGAATCTCCTGATCCAACGCCTTCTCACTATCTCGCGCCTGGAGTCGGGGGCTGACGGCGTCCGCAAGACCAGGCTGTCTCTGCGCGAACTGATCGAAAATGTAGCTCGGGACGCTGAATTTGAAACTGCGGATCGTAAATGCCGGCTCAGCGCTGAACCGACAGAAGAGTACATGGTCGAGGCCGATCCGGACCTGCTGCGGAGTGCCATCGAGAACGTGGTCCGCAATGCGGTGCGCTATACGGCGCCGGGAACCACGGTGGAGATTCGGCTCGAGCGCCGCATCGGGGATGAAGGTGAAGATGTCGTTGTGCGCGTGTCGGATTCCGGTCCTGGCGTTCCCGACGATGACCTCGAACGTATCTTCCAGCCCTTCTACCGCATCGACGATGCCCGGAACCGCCAGACCGGGGGCGCGGGGTTAGGATTGTCCATTACCGAGCGTGCTGTCCGGTTGCACGGAGGCCAGGTCCGTGCATCCAATCGTCCGGAGGGTGGGTTAGAGGTTGAAATCCGGATTCCCGCGGCCGCGGCGTTTGCTCTTCCCGCTCATTCCTGATACACCAATATATTTCAGCCAAGTGCTTCGGACTGCGTAACGACGGGCGGACGGCTGCCTATCGACGGGAAGCGGCTGGGAGAACAGATGTCGAAGAAGATCATTGGATTGTTGAGTATTCTTGGCTTGGCGGGATTGAGCCTGCTCCTCCTCAACTGCGGCAGTTCTTCCTCGCGGCCGGCCGGCGTACTGTACGTGATCAGTCAGGGTGAATTGACCGTGGGCTCATTCGCCATCGACCTGAATAACGGCCGGCTGTCGCTGATCAATAGCACCGCCGCCACGGGTGACGCTCCTCTGGGTATCCTGCTGGACCCAACCGGGAAAGCAGCCTTCGTGCTCAATCAGGGCTCCAGCACCATCTCGGCGTATACCGTAAATGGAAACGGTAGCCTGACCAAGGCATCCTCCGACATTGATGTGCCCACCAATCCGGTCGCCATGGCACTGGATTCAACCGGCAGTTTCCTATTCGTTGTCAGCCAGGCTTCGCCTGCGATCGGGGTCCTTGCCGTGCAGTCCGGCTCGACCTCCCTGACGCTCGTGGAAACAGTTCCCCTGACTCGTGTACCCACGTCGGTGGCCGTTGGGGCAGGACCGACTGGAGATTTGCTTTATGTGACCAGCAATCAGGATCTGGTCACTGCCAATGACAACACGGTGAGTGAGTACAGCGTGGACGCGTCCGGCCATCCAACGGAGTTAGTCGGGTCGCCATATACGGTTGGAACAGATCCGAGCGCGGCATTGGCCGTGAAGTCGAGTCCCATTGGCGGCAGCGGGGGCCTCTTCGTCTATGTGGCGAACGGCAGCAGCGGGTCTGGAGGCAACAGCCTCAGCGTATTCGCGGTGTGCACCGTGGAGAATGCTACCTGTTCGTCCGATGATGTCACCAACGCCAAGATGTTGCCGGTGGGATCGCCGGTCTCCGTCGGGTTGAGCCCGATTGCAATGACGGTCGATCCAACCAATACGTTTCTCTTCGTCGTGAATCACGATTCCGCCACGGTTTCGGGATTCCGCATCAACGCCACCACAGGCGTGCTGAGCGCGCTCACCCCAGCTACGGTTTCGACCGGTTTGGGACCGGTAGCCGTCTCGATGCATTCCAGCGGGAAGTTCCTCTTCGTCTCGAATAATGGGGCGAGCAGTGTCTCGGCGTACAACGTCGACACGACAACCGGGGCCATGAGCACTCCCACGACAGTCACGAGTGCGGCCCAGCCGGCCGGTCTTGTGGCCAAGTAGTCGCGAGTGAGCCTTTCAGGGCGAGTTAAGTAGGCATTCGCAAGAGCAGGTAGCCACCGAGAAAGGCGAAGACCACATCCGGCGACCATGCCGCCACTGCCGGTGGCAGCTGGCTGAGGTTCCCCATCGCCTCGAACAATCCAGAGATGGTCCAATACACCACGCCGATTCCAATGGCGGTCGCAACGCCAGCCACGGCTCCCCGTTTCCCCGCCGACAAAGCGAAGGGAACTGCCAGCACCGCCATCACCAGCGTGATCAGCGGATACGCCACCTTCCGCTGCAGTTGCACGCGTAAGCGCACCGCGTCGAAGCCGCTCTGTTCGAGGTCGCGAATGTAATTCCGCAGTTCGTCATAGCTCATTTCGGAGTATTGGCGGATCTCTTTCTTGAAGTACGACGGCGGTTCCGCAAATTCCGGAAAGGTCGCCACGTCGAATCGGCGATAGTCCTCAATGGCCGGACCCTTCAGTTGGCGTTCCCAACCTTGCTCGTAGAGCCAGCGCGACATACCGGGAGACCAGTGCGCTCGTTCGGCAGCAAGCCGGTGCGTGATTTGAAAGCTATGAGGGTCAAACCGGAATATTGACAGATTACCGAACACATCCCGGTCGGGGTCGAAGAACTGGTAATAGTAGATCTCGGAATTTTGCCCGAAGATCCACTTGCGGTCAGGCCGCAGGTAGGTTTGCGCCGGCTTACCCTTGATCTGATTGCGCAGGGCGTCCTGGCGCTTATTGGTGTATGGCAGGTACACCTGATCGGAGAGGAAGAGCACCCCCGCCAGCAAGACCGCCACGATCAGAACCGGCACAACAATCCGATAGAGACTGATTCCGGTAGCCTTGATGGCCGTGATTTCATTCGACCGTTGCAGCAATCCGAACGTCACCAACACCGCCAGCAGCATGCTGAGGGGCGCGATCGGATAATAGAGAAAATAGGGTGTCACCGCGAGCAGGTATTCTCCGACGGTCAAGGGAGAAACCTGGTTGCGCAGGATGTCCCCTAGTAATTCGAACAGGGTGAACACCAGCAGCAAGACCACGAACGAGCCGGCGATCATCACCAGATAGAAGCAGAAATCCCGCAGCACATAGTCATCGAGAATCGTAGGGAAGCGCAGGTTGAACAGCCGCCAACGGCGGGAGAGCCGCTCCGCCGTGTTGCCTCTGGCGGGCGGAAGCGGAAGAGTTGCGGGTGATCCGTTGGCAAGCGCCACCTTCGCCTTTCCCGACTTGAACCAGGCCCGGATCGGCGACAAGTCAATGGGCCGCCGCTCCGACCTCCAGAGCAGAAACGCTCCTCCTGCCAGAAACGCGATATCAGCCATCCAAACCCCCAGACCCGGGGAAACGCGTCCCTGACGCGCCAGTGACACTCCAATCAATGAAATCGAGTAGTAGAGGAACACCAGCAGGATGGTAAGCACGAAGCCGGTGGACTTCCCGCCGCGCTTTGACGAAAGTCCCAGAGGAATGCCGACAAGCGCGAGCACGACACAGGCGGTGGGCAGCGCCAGCCTGCGATGGTATTCGATGAGGGCCCAACGCCGCGTTGCTGTATCTCCGCTATCAGCCTTCGCCAACAGCTCGCCAACACCCATCTCTCCAACCGGGGAAGGGCCTTGTTCCTGACTGCTCTGCGCCGCCGGCGCCTGGATGGGAATATCTGTCGTGTCGAATGTCGAGATCTGATACTGGTCCGGATTCTTGGGATCGGTCTCATGTGTGGATCCGTTGACCAGATGCAGGTCCAGCATGTCAGGTCCCTGGCTGGCGAGGATCCCTTCCCGAGCCAGTGTGATTCGCGGGGCCGCGGGTTGGCTTAGATCCGCGAGAAAGACTCCCTTCCAGATCGCGGCGCCAGAGGCTGCCTTTACGTCCTGCACATAGAGGACGAACTTAGGAAACCCCTCATAGAACACGCGTGGCTGAATTTCGAATGAGGCCTGCGACGACTTGAGCTTGTTCTGCAGGTCACCAAGGGCGGCCATCGAGCGCGGCGCCACATACACACTATTGCCCAGCGCCAGCAACCATGCCAGGAAGACGAATGAGAGGGTGATGCGCAAGAAAGTCCAGACCCCAATCCCGCTGGCACGCATGGCCGTAATTTCGCTATCGGCTGCCAATCGGCTCAGGCCGATCAGGATACCGACCAGCACACCCATCGGAATCGTGTACGTGAGCGCAACAGGAACAGTGAAAAAGAACACTTCGGCGATACTGGGCAGCGGAGCGCTGTTGCGAACGACCAGTTCCAGAATGCGGCCGAGATCGCGAGTGAACAGGACAAAGGTGAACAATCCCGCGCCGATGAAAGCGTGGGACACGATTTCGCCCAGAATGTACCGGGTGAGAATGCGCATCCGCGATGTGTTGACTCAGAGCGAGTCTAGCATGGGATTTCAGCTGCGTTACACGAGCGTTTGCATTGTCGCGTCAATTGCCCGACAATGCCGAGTTCGCATCTCGCAATCATTGGAAAAGAGGCCCAATGTCTCGGCATGCTCTTGTTCTGGTCATGATCGCTTCCCTGGGTGTCCTGGCTTCCGCCCAATCGCCCGCTCAGCTGAAGCCCGTCACCGATCAACTGGCTGGATCGATCTATACCGGCCCTTCCATGGCAACGCTGCGCGAACTTACCGACACCTTCGGAGGACGCGTGACCGGATCACCGGCCTACCAGCGTTCGGCAGAATGGGCTGCAGCAAAGTTCCGAAGCTATGGAATTCAGAATGTGAAGCTGGAGCCCTTCACGATCCCTGCCGGATGGCAACGGGGAACTGCAAGCGGAGTACTGGTGTCTCCGTTACCGAGGCCCTTGAACGTGGCTTCGCTGGGCTGGTCGCCTTCCACCCCTCCCGGCGGGGCGCAGGGAAACATTGTGGTGTTATCCGATGTGTCACCTGAGAAGCTTCAGGATACAGCTTCCTTTCGCGGGAAGATCGTCATGCTGGACACGGGCAAAGTCTTCGCCGAGGGCTGGATCAAGGTATTGCCCAAGCTGGAAGCGGCCTGGTCAGTTTTTCAGAAAGCCGGTGTCCTTGCGGCGGTGATGACGGACCATGAGAGCAACAACGTCCTGAACGCGCATGACATGCTTTGGGGGGCGAGGATGTTACCTCTCCCGGTCGGCGAACTGGGCATGGAGGACAGCAAGCTGATCCTGCGATTGCTGGAGCAGGGCCCGGTCACGATTCGCATTGCCATTGAGAATCAGGTTACGGGTGAGACGCAGGTCAACAATGTTGTCGCGGAAATCCGGGGCAGCGAACGTCCTGATGAGTGGATCCTGGTTGGGGCACATCTCGATTCCTGGGATTTCGGCACGGGAGCGCAAGACAATGGCACGGGAACGGTAAGCGTTCTCGAGGCCGCTCGCGTTTTGGCGGCGCTTCCCAAGGCTCCCCGCCGCAGTGTGCGCTTCGCCCTGTGGGGAGGGGAAGAGGAGGGCCTGTTGGGGTCCTATGCGTATTCTGAATCGCACAAGGCCGAATTGGACAAGTGCATCGCTGTGCTCAACACCGACAACGGCGCCGGACACCCGACTGGCTGGAAAGTCGAGGGCCGAAGGGACCTGAAGGAGGCCATGCAGCCATGGAGCGGCAGTTTGCTCAAAGACCTCAGTGGCGGCGACCTCTCCCTGGAAACCACCTACGACACGGATCACGGTCCATTCGTACTGCATGGCATTCCCTCTCTGGATCTGTGGGTGGATATGAAGCAGTATTTTGGACTCCATCACAAGTCCAGTGACACGATCGACAAGGTTGATCCCCTGGACTTCAAGGCTGGAACCGCGATCGTCGCCGTCACTGCTTACGCCCTAGCCCAGACCGAAAAGGCGATCGCTCCGCACGCCGATCACAGGGCTGTGGGAGAGATTCTCAAGGAGGCGAAGCTCGACGAACTGCTGCAGTACGTGGGAGTGTGGAAACCCTGAGATGCCGTCCGACACCATGACCACACACCCCTCTATAAAGCGAATTCTCAATACCTGCAGGTGAATCAATGTTGTCGCGATCGCGCAGTACGCTATTCCCTATCCTAGGCCTGGTGTTGCTTTCGGCTGCTGCTCACGCGGGCGCTGCTGCACCGCCCCATTCGTGGAGCGGTACGGCCTTCAGTGGAAACCCAGCGGAGATGGCCAAGGAGGCCTCAACCCTGGAACATGGCAAGGGCTTCGATGCCATCGTCCTGCTTGATGAACGCCAGTTCACGGTCGATGCCGCTGGAGCTCTTCACCAGCGTTACCACCTGATCTATCGCGTCAATTCAGCAGCGGGCGTCACAGCTTGGGCCAGCACGGGCCTCTACTGGGAGCCTTGGCATCAGAAGCAGCCCAGCGTTCGCGCCCGGGTCATCACCACGGATGGCGTCGAACATGTTCTGGATCTCAAAACGATGTCCGACACGCCGGCTCGGGAGAACGAGTCCCAGGTCTACACCGACTCCCGCGTGTATCGCGGACCGCTGCCCGCGGTTGAGATTGGCGCCGTGGTAGAGGAGGAATTGACCGCAGAGGACACGGCACCCGGCATCCCGGGCGGTATCGTGAGCCGCAGTTTCGTAGGCCGGCGCGTTCCGGTCGAGCAGGTTCGCATCGTCATCGAAGCCCCATCTTCAGTGCCTTTGAAATACGAAGTGCGCCTCTTGCCTTCGGCACAGACGGAAAAGACAGCGGCCGAAGGGCTCACGCGCATCACGATCGAGAATGGCCCGCTGGACGCAATCGAACGCCACGACTCCAACATCCCTGGGGATGTGATCTCTTGGCCGCAGGTGGAGTTTTCGACCGTCCCATCCTGGAAACAAGCGGCGACCGCCTACCAGAAGATGGCGGAGCCGCAGATCCATCTCGACGATGTCCGTCAGTTGGTTAATGAAACCGTCGCTCCTAAAGATTCTCGCGCCGACAAAGTCCGGAAACTCACCGCCAAGCTGCACCAACTCGTTCGCTACACGGGAATCGAATTTGGCGAGTCGAAGCTTGTTCCGCAAACACCTGCGGACGTCCTCCAACGCAAGTACGGCGACTGCAAGGACAAGGCCGCGACTCTTGTCGCAATGTTGCGGGCCGCCGGTGTCCCGGCCCATCTCGCGTTGCTGAACGCCAGCGAGGGGCAGGATGTGTCGGCGGCGATGCCTGGCGACAATCTGTTTAATCACGCCATCGTCTTCGTGCCCGGCAAACCCGAGATATGGATCGACGCCACCGACGAGTTCTCCCCACCAGGTCAACTCGCAGCCAACGATCAGGGACGGCTGGCGCTGGTTATCGCGGACGGCACGACGGATCTGTTACGTACACCCCTTTCGACGCCAGCGGACAATTTGCTGGTGGAAAATCGCGAATTCTACCTGTCTGAGTTCGGCCCGGCCCGTGTCGTTGAGAATTCCGAGTCCCACGGTGCCATCGATCGCTTCTATCGGTCCTATTTCGGAACGAATCGCGAATCCAAGAAGATCCAGAAAGACATGGAGGGATACATCAAGTCGGTCTACATGTCTGAGGACCTCTCCAAGTTCGAGCGCGGAGATGGAACCGACCTGACTCAACCCTTCCTCCTTCGCATCGAAGCGACGAAGGCCAAGCGCGGGCAGACATCCCTCCGCGATACGCGTATGGCCATCCTCCCGGCGTCGATCGTTTCGCGCCTGCCCGACTATTTCAAGAAGAGCGACGAGGATCTGAAGAAAGAAACCGCCGGCGCGCAGAAGCCGGTACCGCCCCGAACCTTCGACTACCTCTTGCCCACACCCTTCGTGACCGAGTGGCGGTACAAGATCATGGCCCCACCCGGATTCAAGGTGCGCGCCGTTCCCGACAATCGCACGCAGGATATGGGCCCCGCCAAGTTCTCGCAGACCTACGTTGCGGCCCCGGATGGTGCCGCGGTGACTGCCACGCTTCGATTCGACACCGTGAAGGGACGCTACACGGTCGACGAGGCCGATGCCCTGCGCAAGGCCATCGCTGCGCTGCAGAAGGCGAACGCGATCGTCATCTCTTTCGACCAGGTCGGCTACGCGCTCCTCTCGGCCGGCAAAACGCGCGAGTCCATTACCGCCTTCGACTCCTTGGTAAAGATGCACCCCACGGAGGCCCTGCATCATATCCAGTTAGCCGACGGCCTGCTTGAGGCGGGACTGGCCGAAGCCGCTCGCTCCGAAGCGCAAGAAGCGATTCGCCTCGAACCGAACTCCGCACTCGCTCACAAGACCTACGGATGGATTCTCCAGCACGATCTCATTGGTCGCCGCTTCAAAAAAGGCTTCGATTTGAGAGGGGCGGTTGACCAATACCACAAAGCCCTGGAACTCGACCCCGACGACGATGACACACGCATTGATTACGCCATCCTGCTCGAGCACGACGCCGACGGCGAGCGCTATTCGGAGAAGGCCGATCTGAAGGCTTCGGTTGAGCAATACCGCGAATTGAAAACGCGCAAGTCAAGCTGGTCGGCCCTCGACAACAACCTTCTCTTCGCGCTTTTCTATTCGCACCAGTTGAAGGATGTCGAGGATCTGATTGGGCAGCTGGAATCGGACGATACGAGGATTTCGATGGCGATAGCAGCCCGCGCCGCACTGCAGGGTTCGGAGGCTGCACTCAAGAAGTCTCTGGAACTGACCAGCGATGAAAAGGCGCGGATGACCGCACTTTCCTCGGCGGCCGGAAAGCTGTTGGGGTTGCGGGAGTATAAGCCAGCCGCGGAGCTGTTGGAAAAGATCAACAACAGCGATTTGAGCGCCGACATGGTTCAGGCCATCGCTCGCACCCAGCCATATGAATCGTTACCCAGATCCGAAAGCGACCCGATCTCGTTCGTCAGGAAAGTGCTCGAACTGGTTGTCGGCCCGAGTACTCCCGATCCCAGCGCCCGTGAGATGTTCATCAGGCCCGCTAAACAAAGGTGGGACAAACCTGACGACGATCTAAGAATGTTGCGCAGGCTCCATTACTACGTACGGAATGAGGCCGTGCCCGACCTCTCGGACGACGTGCGCGGCGATGTATTCCTGAGCAACATGAGATTGAGTTCAGAAGGCGATGACAAAACCGGCTACCGCGTAAGCGTACAGGGACTCGGTCTATCGAGCCTCTACTTGTATGTCATCAAGGAGGGGGATCGATACCGGCTGCTCCCTTACAACGACATAAGTCCGTGGGGCAAAATCGCTCTCGCCTTATCGCGAGAAGGAAACCTGGCAGGCGCTCGGCAGTGGCTCGACTGGGCGCGCGAGGAATTGAGCGTGTCGGGTGGCGATGACCCTCTGCGCGGCCCGATTTTCCCCCACGTGTGGCACAAGGGGGGAAATGCGGATAAGGAAACGATCGACGGTGCGGCATCGACGCTTCTGGTCTACTCCCTTGAGGTAGAACCTCTTCTGCCAACGCTGGAGGCAGCACGTCGGCATGCGGCTGACGAAGCGCAACGAAACGCCTACGACTACGCCTTGGCGAACGCATACGGCACACTGCGACGTTATTCGGAAGACCGAGTCGCGGCCGAACGGTTGCTACACGCGATGCCGGATTCGGACACCGCCGTCGATGAACTCATGTGGGTGCTCATCAGGCTCGGTGATTGGAAAACCATGGAACAGTTGGCTAGGGAACGTCTGGCGCGTAACCCGAACGATGCTACGGCGATCGAGAACCTCTCGGATGCCCGGTTGCTTCAAGGCAGCGCACAGGAAGCGTACAACGTTTTTCGCGCTGCTTTGGAGAAAGCCAAGCCCACGGCTCCTCTTTGGAACAACTACGCGTGGAACGGCCTACTGCTCGACAAGCTTCCAGACGATGTGGTCGAGGCGGCACAGCGTGCCAATCGTTTGGGGGACAACAAAGAATTTCCTTCGATGCACACGCTGGCTTCGGTCTATGCGGAAGTCGGACGGGTCCAGGAGGCCCACGAGTTAGTGCTGAAGTTGCTCGATGTCGCCGGATTGGAGGAGCCGGACGACTCAATCTGGTATGTCGTCGGACGAATAGCAGAACAATATGGGAGAACCGATACGGCGCTGAGCGCTTATCAGCGGCTCGAAAAGATATCCAGAGAGGACGACCCGTTGCAACGCAGTACCTACGTGCTGGCCGCGCGCGGGATAGAACGGATCAACCGGACGACGGGCACGAAACAACCCCCGGCTCCGGCACCCGTTCGTTAACCGGAACCGGATCCGACTCTCTTCAGAAACAACGCCGCCAGCGGCGGGAGGGTTAGCCGCAGCGAATACGGACGCCCGTGCGCTGGCTCCGGAAGGGCTTCCGTGCCGCCCATGTTCCCGATTCCGCTGCCTCCATATTCCTTCGCATCGCTGTTGAGGATTTCTCTCCAATACCCTGCAAAGGGGACGCCCACTTTGTAGCCCACGCGTGGCACGGGAGTGAAATTGCACACCACCTGCACCGTCTCATCGTTGCGGCGACCATGACGAAGCAGTGAAACCACACTCGCTGGGGCGTCGTTGCAGTCGACCCATTCGAATCCTTGTGGATCGTTGTCGAACCAGTGCAACGCGTTCTCGGAGCGATAGACCCGATTGAGCTGCTCCATCCACAACTGCATTCCGCGGTGCAAAGGGAACTCCAGCACGTTCCAGTCCAGGCTGCGATCGTGACCCCATTCACTGACCTGACCGAACTCACCCCCCATGAATAGCAGCTTCTTGCCGGGCTGAGCATACATGTACGCAAACAGCAGTCGCAGGTTGGCAAACCGTTGCCACTCATCGCCCGGCATCTTGCCGATCAATGAACCTTTCCCGTGTACGACCTCGTCGTGACTCAGTGGCAGCACGAAGTTCTCGTGGAAGGAATAGAGCATGCGAAACGTCAGCATGTTGTGGTGATATTGCCGGTGGATCGGGTCGCGCTGGAAGTAGTAGAGGGTGTCGTGCATCCATCCCATGTCCCACTTCATGCCGAAGCCCAGCCCGCCTAAGTGCACCGGCTTTGAAACCATTGGGTACGCGGTAGATTCCTCGGCAATCGTCTGAATATCAGAGTGCTCCTTGTACGCTTCCTCGTTGAAGCGCCGCAAAAAATCGATGGCCTCCAGGTTCTCGCGGCCGCCATACTTGTTCGGAATCCATTCCCCCTGTTTGCGCGAATAGTCGAGATACAACATGGACGCTACGGCATCGACCCGCAGGCCGTCGATGTGATAGCGGTCCAGCCAGAACATCGCACTCGACAGCAGAAAACTGCGCACCTCACTCCGCCCATAGTTGAAAATGTGTGTCTTCCAGTCAGGATGGAAACCCTGTCTAGAATCGGCGTGCTCGTACAGGTGAGTGCCGTCGAAATAGGCGAGTCCATGCGCATCAGAGGGGAAGTGGGAGGGCACCCAGTCGAGGATCACGCCAATACCGTGCTGGTGCAGGTAGTCCACGAGGTACATGAAATCCTGCGGCGCGCCATACCGGGCTGTCGGTGCGAAATACCCCGTAGTCTGATATCCCCAAGAGCCGTAGAAGGGGTGTTCCATCACCGGCAAGAACTCGACGTGCGTGAAGCCCAGTCGCCCGACGTATTCCGCAAGGCGCGGCGCGACCTCGCGGTAGGAGAGCGGACGATTGTGCTCCTCGGGAACACGCATCCACGAGCCAAGGTGCACTTCATAGATCGATATTGCGGCGTGCAGCGAGTCGCGCTCTCCTCGCGTGCGCATCCACTCCGCATCGCTCCAGGTGTATTCAAGGTCCCAGACGAGGGAGGCTGTCCGCGGTGGCTTCTCATGCAGGAGGCCAATCGGGTCCGCCTTGTCGACCATGTGACCGTGGTGATGGGAAACGATGTGGAACTTGTAGAGCGCGCCTTTGCCGACCCCTGGGATGAACCCTTCCCAGATTCCCGAGTTTCCCCGCGATCGCAACGGATGCGAGGAATGGTCCCATCCGTTGAAGCTGCCGATCACATACACGTTTCGCGCGTTCGGAGCCCACACGCCGAACACCGTTCCCTCGACACCATTGGCGTTGATGAGGTGGGCCCCCATCTTGTCGTAAATGCGATAGTGACTTCCTTCATTGAACAGGTAGAAGTCCTGATTACTCAGCAGGGACACGTCATATCGGACGGCAGATGTTTCGGGCGGAGCTAGGTTAGCGTTCATGGTTGATCCCTTAGTGTAGTCGAATCCCTCGTAACCGGGGATGCGTGTGCCATACTGAACAGCTGCCGATAATGTAGACAGCAGCAAGTACACATGGCTCGGCTCCGCGTCGTCATCCTCTGGCACCAGCACCAGCCTTTCTACAAGGACCTGGTCACCGGACACTACCGTTTGCCGTGGACTCGCCTCCACGCCCTGAAAGACTACTACGGCATGGTGAAGCTCCTCGATGAGTTTCCCGACGTTCACCAAACCTTCAACCTTGTCCCATCGATGGTCACCCAGATTCAGGATTACGTCGCGGGTACCGCGCAGGACCCCTTTTTGCAAGTCGCGGCCAAACCGGCCCGGGATCTGTCGACCGACGAGCGCCGCTTCGCGCTCCAGTACCTGTTCCAGGCGAACGCCATCAATGTGATCGGGCGCTATCCGCGATACAAGGAACTCTGGGAGCGATTCCGCAGCGCGGGCGATTCGCCGGAACGTGCGGAGAAGTACTTCCAGACGCAGGACTATACCGATCTCCAGGTGCTATCGCAAATCGGCTGGTTTGACGAGTACTTCCTCGAAGAGAAGAACATTGCCGAGCTGATCAAGAAGGGGCGCAATTTCTCGCTCGACGACCAGCGCGCTGTCGTCGCAGCCGAGCGCGAGTTCCTGGGACGGGTCATTCCCGTACACGCTGAAGCTGCAAAAAAAGGCCGAATTGAGATCTCGACCTCGCCGTTCTACCACCCGATTCTGCCTCTGCTTTGCGACACGCAAATGGGCGCCGTTTCCTCACCCGGGTTGCCCTTGCCACAAAACCGCTACCGACACCCTGAAGATGCCCGTGAGCAGCTTCTCCGCGGACTCGATTTCCACGAGAAGGTCTTCGGCGCACGCCCGGCCGGAGTGTGGCCCTCGGAAGGAAGTGTCTCAGAGGAAACCCTCGCCATTGCCCATCGTCTCGGCGTGCAATGGATGGCAACGGATGAAGGTGTGCTCGGCCGCAGCCTCGGAATGTTTTTCTCCCGCGATGGCCAGGGACGTCTCAATTCCGACATGGCGCACCGCCTGTATACGATCTACCGGTATGAAAAGGCTGACACGCGCATGAACCTGATCTTCCGCGATCACACGTTGTCAGACCTGATCGGATTCGTGTACTCAGGCATGCCGCCGCAGGACGCCGCCAATAACCTCATCCAAAAGATCAAAGAATCGGCGCAACCAATTATTTCTCACGGGCAAGACGCGGTGGTTCCGATCATTCTCGACGGCGAAAACGCCTGGGAATACTACCCTCGGTCCGGACGCGAATTCCTGCGCCGCTTCTACGATGGACTCTCGAAGGATCCCCAGATCGAAGCGGTCACAGTCAGCGAGGCAATTGCCCGCCACCAAAGCTGCAGCTACCTGGACTCCCTGGTTCCGGGCTCCTGGATCAACGCCAACTACAACGTTTGGATCGGCGCTTCGGAGGACAACAAGGCTTGGGACTATCTCTACCACGCGCGCAACCTGTACACGGAAGCGGCGCCCAGGGCAACCGAGGAACAGCGGCGCCTGGCTTTCGAGGAACTCCTGATTGCGGAAGGCAGCGACTGGAATTGGTGGTACGGTCCCGAACATCATTCCGCCAACGACCGTGACTTCGACGAACTCTACCGAAAACATCTTTCCAATGTGTACCAGGCGCTGGGAAGCAATCCACCTGACTACCTGGCGCAACCGATTGCCGGCGTCACTGCACGGCCGTCTTTCACGCCGCAGGAGGCGTACATCCATCCGCACGTGACCGGCGACATGGTCCGCTACTTCGAATGGATGGGTGCGGCCCGTTACACAGCCGACCGCCGTTCCGGATCGATGCATGGCAAGCAGTTTCTGCTGGATGCAGTTCATGCTGGAATTGACGAGCAATTCGTCTATGGGCGGCTGGATTTCGCCGGACGTGTGCCCGAGGCAGCTTTCGAACTGATCGTCAATCTGGAGGCACGATCCAAGCCAGGCACACCCGTCCGCCGTGAACTGCGGCTCGATGCGGTTGTGGAGACTGGCCGCCTGCAATCCTGGAAATTGGCCGATCCGAAAGAAGGAAGGGAATTGGCCACTTCAACCGGGCCTGGCCAGGAAATCCGCGTCGCCCTGGTTCGCAACTTCGAATTTCGCGTGCCGTTGGCTTGGCTGCAGGCAGCACCCGTCGAGGTCGATAAGATTCGTGGACCGAAGGCGTTGGGAGACGTGACCACACGGGTTCGCCTGCGTTTCAGTCTCTGGCAAAATCGCCTTCCGGTTGACGCGCTGCCGGTCGAAGGGTGGATCGAATTGGAGATGCTGAGGGAAGAAGACTTGGCAAGTCAGTAGCACGTCGCAAGCTCGCGAGTAGCGAGCGTCAAGACATCTAAATCTTCACGCAGAGACACAAATCAACTCGCTACCCGCTTCTGGCGACTCGTCACTGTCCTTGGGGCTGACTCATCACCAGTGGACGACTCAGTTCCACCCACAACTCCGTGCCCGCGGGCAATGTCGCGGAGCGATGCTTGGTCAGCCAATGGGTCACCGTGGCGCCGGCACCGATTGCTCCGCCGATCAGCACGCCTTTGCCCCCACCTGCCAAACCACCAATCAACATGCCGCCGCCGGTTCCCATCCCGATTTCGGTGAGATCTTTTCCGTCGTGGCCGGAGCCCTTGAACTGGCCTTCATTGTTGACGTCGGTGCCGTGCCCACGATTGGTGTCGACGAGAGTCGCGTTCAGCATGAACCGCTCACCGTTCGGCATCACAAGCGCCTCGGGAAACAGTGTGATCGTTGGTTTGCCCGCCACTCGCCGAGGTTCGCTGGTCTTGGTGACGCGGCCCTGCACGGTCGTGCCAATTGGGATCACGGTTTTGCCGTCAAGGACCACAGCTTCGGTAACCCGGGCCTGGAATGGGTCACCTGCCTGATTGCTGAACGTGGCCAGCGTGGTTTCGAGCTTCATCTTAAGTGCGGTGCCCGTGGGCAGGGTCTGTGCTAACGCAGATCCGCAAAACAGAGCCAGCGCAATCAGTACAACAACCTTCTTCATAGAACCTCCTGATCCATGTCAGGCGGATGTCTTGTCCGCCACAGACTTTGTCAACTTCCACCAGGAATCTCGCCTACTGCCTTCAACACGTCCTCAATCGGAGCCCGGTCGTGCTGATTTTCCCCGCGATAGATCCAACGCACCGTCCCCTCACGATCGATCACGAGCGTGGCCGGATGCGCAATATTCAATGCATCCGTTCCCAACATGTGGTGTAACCCATACGCTTTGGTCACGCTCCGGTCTTCGTCCAACAGGAACGGGAACGAAATCGGATGCTTGTCCAGATACGTTGCCGGCTTCCAAACGCCGTCGCGTTTCTCTGCGGCGACGTACGCCAGCCGCGCTCCGGTGGCATCGATCTCTCGTTTGTGGGACTCCAACTGAGCCATGCGCTTGGCGCAATTTGGTCACCACGTGCCGCGCAGGAACTCCAGGATGAGCGGTCCGCCGGAGTACAGATTCGTCAGACGAAACATGCCCTCGCGGTTCGCCGCTTCCAGAGAAAAATCCGGAGCACGCAGGCCAACCTCCAGAGTTTCTGTGCGGGGTCTCACCTTGATCCGACTGTATGCCAGGAAAAATCAGGGAACAACGCCGGAAAGTGCAGGAGAACCAAAGGAGGCACGTGCTAACATCCAACGAGGACGCTGCAATGCTCGCCAGGTCATTGGGATCTCGTCCAGGATGCCGGGGACGCTTAACACGGTGGATCGCACTCACGGCGATTTACGTGACATCGGTTGCGTCGGCCCAGGTTTCCCTCCATCCACCGACCGGTCACCTCCGGGGAACCATTCTCGATGAGTCTGGAGGAATCATCCCCTCAGCAAGAGTGATTTTCAAATCCGACCAAGCGATGTATACGGCGACGGCAAGTGCCGTCGGCGCTTATGAGATTGAGCTTCCCGCGGGCGTTTATGAAATAAATGTTGTGAAGCCCGGTTTTTGCTATCGGCGCGCGTCCTTTCGAATGGCCTCTGCATCCCTGACGATCAATGCTCACGTTCCGATCTGTGCGATTGCGCAAGTAACAACGATCGCGGACGGGGAGAGCAGTGTAAGAGATGAATGGAAACCCAGCACATCCACCGACGAGTTTGCAATTCCCGGACAGGAGAATCGTCGTCTTAAGCTGTTCATCAGCTACGACAATCGGCGAGAGGATGCTGACGTGACGACCTATTCTGGAAGTGCGTTTCTTGCCAACGCTGCGCGCAATGTCGTAGTTACGTACGACTCGTTGACCATTTCGGCGAAACGAGTGCGGTTTGACCGCCGTGCATCGCGGCTGTATGCCGAGGATGGAGTCACAATTGAAGATGGCAAGCAATCCTCGACCAGTGATCATGCTGAGGTCAAGTTTGAGAACGGGAAATTTGTGACCCAGTTCAACTGAAGCGTCCCCGCGGTCCTGCCAGTCTTTCTCATCCCGTCCGCTATAATTTCAGGTTCCACTCCAGCATGTTTGGAACCCGTGTCGCCTGGGTCAACTGGCAGGGCGGAGGACAATTCGGGAGCATGCTGTTGTGGCGACGAGATCTGAAGTTAATACATCCAGAAAAGGACGCATTCATGCCCAATACATCGATCGCTGAAATCCGCGGGCGCCAGGTGCTTGATTCCCGCGGCAATCCAACCGTTGAAGCCGAAGTCTTTCTTGCTGGCGGTGTCACCGCGCGTTCCATTGTGCCAAGCGGCGCCTCCACCGGCGAGTACGAAGCTGTCGAACTGCGCGACGGCGACGACAACGTCTACAAGGGGAAAGGCGTCCGGAAGGCCGTCGCCAACGTGAACGACGAAATCGCGGAAGCCCTGGGTGGGATGGATGCCGCCGACCAGCGGACCATTGACGCCAAGATGATTGAACTCGACGGTACTCCCAATAAAGGCAGGCTCGGCGCCAACGCCATCCTTGCCGTCTCGATGGCCGCCGCGCGCGCTTGCGCCAAGGCTTTTGACCTCCCCCTCTATCGTTACCTTGGCGGGGCTGGCGCCAACACCCTGCCCGTCCCGATGATGAACATCCTCAACGGTGGGGCGCACGCCGATAACAACGTCGATTTCCAGGAATTCATGGTCATGCCGGTGGGGGCGCCGTCGTTTTCCGAAGCGCTGCGCTGGGGCGTCGAGGTGTTTCACACCCTTAAGGCGGTCTTGAAGCGGCGTGGATACAACACCTCTGTGGGTGACGAGGGCGGCTTCGCTCCGTCGGTGAAATCGAATGTCGAGGCCATTGAGGTCGTGCTTGAGGCCATCCAGCAAGCCGGCTACAAACCGGGGGAACAGATCGCCATCGCGCTCGACCCCGCCGTGAGTGAGTTTTACCAGGATGGCAAATATGTTTTCAAGAAATCTGACAAATCCTCAAAGACTTCCGAGGAAATGGTGAAGTATTGGGCGAAGTGGGTAAAGGACTACCCCATTGTTTCGATCGAGGATGGCCTTGCCGAGGACGACTGGGAGGGATGGAAGCTCTTGACGAATGAAGTCGGCGATAAGATCCAGTTGGTCGGCGACGACCTGTTTGTCACGAATGTCGAGCGTCTGCAGCGGGGTATCGACAAGGGCGTAGCGAATTCGATTCTGATCAAGGTCAATCAGATCGGCTCGGTCAGCGAGACACTCGACGCGATCGATCTTGCGCGCCGCAACAGCTACACCTCCGTCATCTCCCACCGGTCTGGTGAGAGCGAAGACACATTCATCGCCGACCTGGCCGTCGCTACTGGCGCCGGACAGATCAAGACCGGTTCCGCCTCCCGCACCGACCGCGTAGCCAAGTACAACCAGTTGTTGCGGATCGAAGAAGGGCTGGGCGGCGCCGCTCGGTTCCTGGGGATCAAGGCGCTGAATTATGGCGGATAAGGACGGACATCCGCGTTAGGGAAACTCTATGAAGCATCGGCGTGCACTCATCGTCGCGGCCGTGTTGTTCTCAGTAGCCCGGATCGAGGCTCAATCCACTGCGAGCGAGGCTCCGGCATCGAAGGAGGACATTCAGCGGTTGTTCGTTGTCATGAACGTTCGCCAGCAGATGGCGCAGGTCATGGATGATATGGTGAAGGAACAGAGTCAGATGATGCGCGACAGCCTGAAGAGGCGGTCGCCGCGAATCTCCGACGCCGAGATCCAGCATCTCGATCAGGCGATGCACGAATTGATGAAGGAGTTCCCCTACGCCGCGATGCTCAACGACATGATTCCGGTCTATCAGAAGCACTTGTCGAAGACCGATGTCGCTGCCATGACAGCCTTCTACTCATCCCCGACCGGCAAGAAGCTCTTGCGCGACATGCCGGCAATGACAACGGAGTCGATGCAAGCGGCCTACCCGACCATGCAGGCCTATATGGAGAAGGTGATGAACCAGATCGATGCGCTGGCTAAGGAAGACAAGCAAAGAACAGTGCCGCCAGCCAACAAGAACTGAACAGGGGAGAGCTAGCCCGTCAAACAATCTATGGACCTGGAAATCAGCTCGACGCAGGTGAAATCGCTCCAGAAACGGGGTGACCCGTTCACGTTGCTCGATGTGCGGGAGCCCTGGGAATGGGAGGCAGCCCGCATCGAAGGCACGAAGCACATTCCGATGGGGGATATCCCGACTCGCGCCCACCAGGAACTTGACCCCGATAGCCACATCATCGTGATGTGTCACCGCGGCGTGCGCTCTCTCAGCGTTGCCAACTGGCTTCGCCAGCAGGGATTTGAAAAAGTGCAGTCGATGCGCGGCGGCATCGACGGGTGGGCCCGCACCGTCGATCCCAAGGTTCCGCTGTACTAGCGGCGCATGTCGAAAAAAAAGAAGCAGCGAAATGTCCGCTGCTTCTCCACACCCCGGAGAGTGTTCTCTTCATTTAGCGGCTGTTTTCGCCTTCGCGGGAGCTTTCTCAGCACCGCTTAATTCGTCTGCCAGCGCGTCTGCACCATAGATATCACGCAGGGCCTCGAGGATCCCGCGCGAATCTACATGCACAGCGCGTCCCTGGCGGTCATCGAAGAAGAAATTCCACACCAGAGACTGGATGTTTCCGTCGAAGATGATTCCAACCACTTCACCGGCCTTGTTTACGGTTGGACTTCCTGAATTCCCGCCGATGATGTCGGCCGTCGAAACGTAGTTCAGCGGCGTGTTCAGGTTCAGCTTCGACTTCATCTTGATCCAGCTTGCCGCGAGGTTGTAGGGCGGTTTGTTCCCGTGGTCGTCGGCGTGTTGGAACGCGCCGCGTATGGTGGTGAAGTAGGAAATCTTCTTTCCATCTTCCTCGTATTCCTTGACCGTGCCGTAGCTCAACCGAAGCGTGAATGTCGCGTCCGGAGGCTGATTGAATCCGCTCTGGGCAAAACGCGCCCGGGCAATGAGTGCGCCATCGCGGCGTTCCACAGCATCCACTTCGTCGTCATAGCGTTTGCGAACCGCACGCGCCGCTCCATCAACGTTCCTCATCAGAACAATCAGGGGGTCGCTGCTTGCCTCGACTGCTGCTTTGCCGCCTTCGTAGAGTTGCTTCCGGTAGGCAACGTCATCGAGCTTCGTTCCCGCGATCAGGTCCCTGGCAGCGTCCCCGGATGACTTTCCGTTCAGTGCCGTCTTGACGGCCGCATCGTCGGGTCCCAGGGATTCCTGCAACTGCGCCAGTGAATCACCCAGCGTGATCGTTTCAAAACTCTTGTAAATGGGTGCCGCGCTGAACAGACGCTGCTCGAGCGAGGGCAATGCCGAGTCGCGATACTCCCGCAGCCGCTCGCCGTTCGGTTTCGTCTTTTCCTCCGTGGCCCGGACAATCCAGCGCGCGTACTGTGCCAGTTCCGAGTTGAAGCCCCGGAGCCGCTCCAGATAGAGCAGGGGATTGTAGATTTCCCGCTCCACCTTCATGGCATTCGCGATCTCTTCCCAGGGATTTGACCCTTGCGGGTTCTTGACCATGTATTGCTTCTGTAGTTCTTTTTCCTGCGCGCCGGATCGGGCAAGCAACGCGGGATCAAGCAAGCCTTCCTGTTCGCCGTTGATGGCCTTCTGCGAGTTCTGGTACCCGAAGATATCTTCTTGTGCAATACGCGCGTTCTCCGCAGATTCCGCCGCGAATTTCTGGAACAACGCGATTCTCCGTTTGTAGTTCGCCAGCCGATTCGGGTAGTCCACATCCCGCAGGTACTCCAATTGGGCGACCGTTCGCAGCCGGTCTGTCCCGCCTGGATGGCCGGAGACAAAGACAAGGTCCCCCTCTTTCACCCCTGTCTTGGACCACTTCAGGTAGTTGTCGAAATGTACCGGCTTATCATTCTCGTAGATTCGGAAAAACGTAATGTCGAGGTCATAGCGCGGGTAGGTGAAGTTGTCGGGGTCGCCGCCGAAGAATGCGGCGTCGAACTCCGGCGCGAATACCAGCCTGACGTCGGTGTATTTCCGGTATTTGTAGAGGTTGTACACCTCGCCGGAATAGAGCGTGATCACGTCGCAGCGCTGTCCGGTCGCCATCGCGCATTCCTTTTCGATCGCGCTCATGGAAGCTCGTTGCGCCTGGCCCGCTTCCGCCGCCGACATTCCAGGTTTTACATTCGCGTTGACTTTGGATGTCACGTCTTCGATCCCGACCAGAACATTCAGTTCAAGATCAGGGCATTTCGCTTCCTCAGCCCGAGTCTTGGCGTAGAAGCCGGTCTTCATGTAGTCGGTGCCGGCGGTGCTCAGTTTCTGGATGCAGTCCGCACCCACGTGATGATTGGTGAACGCGAGTCCGTCAGCCGAGACGAACGATCCCGATCCGCCGTTGTTGAACCGCACCGACGAGAGGCGGACATGGTCCAGCCATTCCTGAGTCGGCAGGAAACCATATCGGGCTTTCACCTTCTCCTTTGGAAACGCGTTGTACAACCACATCCCCTCGTCGGCCAGCGCCACAGGCGTTGCCAGAGCGAGTATGAGTGCAAGGACTAGCCATCTTGTTTTCATGTATTTCTCCGCCAAGTGAGGATTTTCGTGGAAGACCGCACGGTCTGTAGTACAGGGAGCAAACTCAGTAGTATACGCCCGGCTTAAGCGCTCAGGCCAAGCCCCGCTCTTGGAAACCGCGGCTTCTTTGGCGTATAAAAGAGAGTTGGCCTGCAGCGGCGAAATACTCTCAGGCTGGCCTGCAGCCTTCGTCGCTCACAGCATGCGAGGAGCCATGTCCAGCGTTACCACCACCCACGCGCCCAAAGGTTTGGAAGGAGTTGTCGCCACAACGTCGAGCATCTGTTACATCGACGGCGACCAGGGAGTTCTGGCTTATCGCGGGTACGATATTCACGACCTGGCCGACAACTCTTCTTTTGAGGAAGTCTGCTACTTGTTGTGGTTCGGGCGCCTTCCCAATGCCGAAGAACTGAAGCATCTCCGCTGGCGCATGGCGGAGGAGCGCAAGCTGGACGCGTCCGTGCTGTATCGCCTCGAACTCGTGCCCAAGCACGCCCTGCCGATGGACGTGTTGCGCACGCTGGTTTCGATGCTTTCCTACTACGATCCAGAATTCAACCGCAACGATCACGACGCAAACATCAATAAGGCGATCCGGCTTACCGCGCAAATTGCCATGCTCGTTGCGCACTACGACCGCATTCGCAAGGGCAAGCCGATCGTCGATCCGGACCGTTCCTTATCGCATGCCGCGAATTTCCTCCTGATGCTGAACGGGGCCAAGCCTTCCACCACCGCCGAGCGCGCTCTCGACATCGCACTCATTTTGCATGCCGACCATGAGCTCAACGCGTCGACCTTCGCCGCCCGCGTGACTGCGGCAACATTATCGGATATGCACTCGGCGATCACGTCCGCCATCGGCACCCTCAAGGGGCCGCTGCATGGTGGCGCGAACGAGGCGGTCTTCAAGATTCTGATGGAAATCGACAGCGACGGCGCCGACCCAGTCGACTACGTCAAAGGCATGCTGGCGCAGAAGAAGAAAGTTCCTGGCTTCGGACATCGCGTGTACCACACCGAGGATCCGCGCGCGACGCATTTGCGGAAGATGTCGCGCGATCTCGGCAATTCCAGCGGCAATCCTAAGTGGTTCGACTACTCGCGCAAGATTGAAGAGTTCGTGCACGGCGACAAGAAGCTCAACGCCAACGTGGACTTCTATTCCGCCTCGACGTATCACACTCTGGGTATTGACGTCGACCTGTTCACACCCATCTTCGCGGTCTCCCGCGTTTCAGGCTGGACGGCGCATGTGATCGAGCAGCTGAATGATAACCGTTTGATCCGGCCGCGCGCGGATTACGTAGGACCGGTTTATCCGCAGAAATATGTGCCGGTAGACCGCCGCTAGGAGCGCGTCCTGACACTCCGTCGGAATCCGGGCAGGCGTTCAAGTACTATGTCCGGATGAATTCCCCGCCGGTACCGGGTCGCCGCGCAACTATTCAACTTTGGTCGAGTGATCTCACCATTTTGATCTGCATTGGCTTGGCGACGATCGTCCTTCATCTTCTTGCTGGCGGTTATTACGGATTTCACCGCGATGAACTGGCAACGCTCGACGACGCCCGACATCTGGCTTGGGGATATGTGGCCTATCCGCCGGTCACTCCGTTCTTTGCGCGTATGTCGCTGGTCCTGTTTGATACGTCCCTGGTTGGGTTTCGCTTCTTTTCATCAATAGCGCAGGCAGTCGTCGTGGTTCTCACCGGTTTGATAGCGCACGAGGTGGGCGGCGGGCGGGCTGCTCAACTGGTTGCCGCCGCCGCGGCCGTCCCGTTTTGTCTCGCCGCTGGCGCTCTCATGCAGTACGTCTCATTCGACAGTCTTTGCTGGGTGCTGGCCGCCTACTTCGTAGTTCGCCTTCTGAGGTCCGACGATCCGCGATGGTGGCTTGCGATCGGGAGCGCGATTGGCTTGGGCATGATGACAAAATACACCATGGGCTTCTGCGCCCTCGGCATCGTCGCGGGCGTGCTGCTCACTCCGGCGCGGCGATACTTGAAGAGCAGGTGGCTCTGGATTGGTGTTGCTCTTTCTATCGCTATTTTCCTGCCCAACCTCCTCTGGCAGGCAACACACCACTTCATATCGCT
>Ga0335082_10000482_pt1 | contig 41232 bp, 36 predicted proteins | sample Lox_Sample_41_FD_206718 | JGI IMG/M metagenome (GOLD analysis project Ga0335082, IMG submission 206718) | Soil microbial communities from Loxahatchee National Wildlife Refuge, Florida, United States - Lox_Sample_4.1 | ecosystem: Environmental > Terrestrial > Soil > Wetlands | place: USA...
CACGCCGCGGTCTGTGATGAAAATATTGGCAGGTTTGATATCGCGGTGAATGATGCCTTTTTTGTGGGCAGCATCGAGCGCGTCGGCCACTTCGACGCCGATGGAGACGGCGCGAGCGATGGGGAGAGGGCCGCGGGCAAGAATCTTGTCGAGCGACTCGCCTTCGAGCAGTTCCATAGCAAGGAAGGTCTGCTGGTCGGACTCTTCGATGGCGTGAATCGTGCAAATTCCGGGATGATTGAGAGCGGAAGCGGAGCGCGCCTCCCGGAGAAAGCGCTCGAGCGCCCCGGCGTCCTTCGTGCTGTTTTCCTGGAGAAACTTCAGAGCGACGCGGCGACCGAGCCTGGTGTCTTCGGCTTCGTAGACGAGCCCCATGCCACCGCTGCCAAGTTGCCGGAGGATCCGGTAGTGAGCGATTTTATCGATCATTCTGGAGGGGAGACGAGCATTGTTGTTGAAAGTAGTCGCTTAGCGATACTAGCCAAGCGTGAGGCGATGGTCAACGGAGGGGAGTCCGGCGAGTTTATCCTTTGGCGCGAGGCGCGTAGTAGCCTTTGCGGGCGAGGACCTTGTAGTCCTTGTTGTCAGTGTCCACGCGGATCTTGCGGAACTTGCCGTCTTTCGAGGTATTGGTAGGGTAGTAGCCGAGGGTGTACTGGCTGCGCAGTTCTTCCGAGATTTGGTCGAAGGCTTCCTCGAGTTTTTTTTCGGAACTCACGACGATCATGCGCCCGCCGGTCTCGTCGGTGAGTTTGCGGGCAACATCGGGGCGACCGCCGCCAAAGTTGGCGCGATCAGCTACGAAGAGTACGTGGATGACGGTATCGGTACGCTGCGCCGCTTCGATGGCTTCCTCGAGGCGCGTTTTGCTGCCAGTGTCTTCGGCATCGGTCACGATGACGATGGCTTTGCGTCCGGCTTCGCCGTTGAGTTTCTCAGCGCAAGCCAGGTAGATGGCGTCGTAGAGAGCGGTGCCGACCATGCCCGCGCCGCCTACGGGGCCCGGGTTGCCGGCGATGTAGCCGCCGCCCGGTGTGTTGATTCTGGCTTTATTGATGGCGCGGGTCAGGATGCTGTGGTCCTCTGTAAAGTCCGCGAGCAGATCGACGTCGGTATCGAACGAAATGACCATGGCCTCGTCGCCCTTTTTCATGACGCGGTGAAGGAAACGGGCTCCGGCGTCCTGGATGGCGCTGAGCATGTATTCTTCGCTGCCGGAGGTGTCGAGGAGCAAGCCGAGGGTGATGGGGAGAGACATCTCCTTGGAGAAAAAGGAGATTTTCTCTTCGTGGCCGTCTTCGAAGACTTTGAAACTTTCCTGCTTCAAGTCCGTGACGATGCGCTTGTTCTTGTCGCGGACGGTGGCGAAGAGGTTCACCAAGTTAACTTCGGCTTTGATCGTAGGGCCCTGACCGGCGGATTGCTGTTGCGGAGGCAGGGGCAAGGCGGGAGCGGCAAGAGCCAGAGCAGCTAGCCAAGCCAAGGCGCGGACCCGGATTTTTTTTGTGTAGTCCATCTTCCTGTTACCGAAGTTCACGGTTTCCCGGTATCCTTAATGAATCAAGATTTGGACCGGCACGGCGACATTGTCGAGTCGCGGAATTCCGACGTGGACCAATGAGCCGCGCCGTATTTTTACGATGCAACGAGCAGCCCAGCGGGATGCGTCTCATGATGCGGCAGCGAACGCAGTTAGTCTACCGTGAAAAGGTCCTGGCCCCCTAACTCATGACACCATTACGAAAACTCGCAATATTGACGGTGACCGCGGGCCTGTGCTCGGCGGGACTGGTGCTGGAGGCGCAAACGCCGGCGGGACAGAACCCTCCCCCAGCGGCTGCCCCGGGAGCACAGACGGCCGCCCCTGATCAGACGCCGAAGGCGCCAACGATTCGGACCACGAGCACGGAAGTGATTGTGCCGGTGACGGTCAAAGATCGAAGCGGGAACCTGGTGCCGGACCTGAAAAAGGATGAATTCCGTATCTTCGAAGACGACGTGGAACAGTTCATTCTGAAGTTTGCGAACGACCCGGTGCCCCTATCGCTGGTGGTTCTAGTCGACAACGACCTGAAGTATACGGACCAGAGGCAGGTGGAACCGAGCCTGGTGTCGATCGTGGCCGGGCTGAGCAACACGGATGAAGCGTTCATCTGCCGATTTGACCAGTATTTCTATGAAGGGCGAGGATTCACGCGGGATCAGGACAAGCTGGTGACGGAACTGCGGCGCACCGATATCGCGTCGCATAGCGCGACGCCTCCGGTGGGAGGCCCATTCGAAGGACCGACGATCAACAACGCGCCGGCGCCCGGCGCGGATCCGCTGGGATTTCCGTCAACGCGCCAGATCAAGGGGCAGCCCACGAAGGCGCTGGACGACGCGGTGTATGCCGCAGCCGACCGGCTGAAGGATCGCGACCCGAAGAAGCGGCGCAAGGTGATTCTGCTGATATCGGATGGGCGGAACGGAACGAAGTTCAATACACACAAGTTCGACGAAGTGCTGGCGGAACTGCTGCGCCAGCAGATCACGGTATACAGCGTGGCCACGGGGAGCGCGTATTTTGACCGGAAGTACGACCGGCTGGTCAGTTATTCGCACAAGACGGGCGGGGACGTGTATTTCGGGGCGAAGGAGAGCTCGTTTTCGGAGTTCTATTCGAGGATTTCGGAGGAAGCGCGCAACCAGTACGTGCTGGTGTACTCACCACAGGGGGACCGCAAAGTGGACTATCACACGATTGAAGTTCGCGTGCGGCGGCCGGACATGACGATTCTGGCGCGGCAGGGCTACTACGGGGGCACCTTTGCCACCGAAGCGCCGCGGTGACGCAGATTTTCTTGCGCAGGTTTGCCGAATCTTCTTGACAGTCGCGTGGCTTGCCCGTATTACGGAGAGCACTGGGCAGGATTGCAGGCCGTACGCTTTCCGCGCCCGAGCAAGAAACCGAAGAAGGAGAAGGTCTATGGCAAAGAAAGCGAAGAAGGCAGCGAAGAAGGCTCCCAAGAAAGGGAAGATGTAAGTCCGGCCCGACACGACATTGGATCGAGGCGCCTCGCGGTCAGGGGCGCCCTTTATTTTGAAGTGCTGAGGCTGCCCGCAGCTAGGGAGTGTTGTCGCTCAAGAGTTCTTCATGGGCCGGGCAGATGGGTTTGTAGGCACAGCCGCGGCAGGCGTAACCGGGTTTGGCGGGGAACTCCTGGGCGCGAATGTCGGCGGCGGTCTCCTGGATGATCTTCTCGGCGGCGGCGAGCTGCCTGGCATCGCGGGTGGTGACCTGGACGGAGTTGTTCAAGAGGTAGTAGAAGACAAGGCGGACGGGGTTCCACTCGAAGATTTCTTTGGCGGCCAAGGCGTAGATGCTGAGCTGGAGACTCTTGTTGGCATCGGCGTCCTTTTTCGGCTTGCCGGTCTTGTAGTCGACGATTTCCACGTCATTGCGGCCAAGCGAGTTGACCTGATCCATGCGACCGATCAGGGTGATGTCGTTGGCGAGGGGCAGTTCGAAGCCCTTCTCCTGTTCCAGGATATTGCCAGGTTCGGCGGTCACGGTGGCGTGGAACGCCTTGAGCTGCTCGAGCCCGTCTTTCTTGTATTCGTTCTCCTGATACTCGTCTTCGAAGCCGGAACTGTTCCATTCCGTTTCGTAAATGCGCTGCACTTCTTCGAAAGGCAGTTTGTTGCCTTTCTTCACCTGGTCCATGAAACGCTTGATGGTGGTGTGCATGACGCTGCCGAAGGTGAGCGTCGCGCGCGGGCCTTCTTTGAGGGACCAGAGATAGCTGAAAGCGTATTGCTGGGGACACTTGCGGTAATTTTCGATGGCGGAACTGCTGAGCCTCATCGGCTCGGGCAGAGGGGGATGAAACTGCCCGGCCCACTGAGCGATCTGGCAGAAGATTTTCGGCGGGCCCTCGCTTGCCGAAAAGAGATCACGTTCCTGAAGCGCTTTGCCGGACGATTCTGCGGACTCCGTCCGTTTGGGTTTCGGGGCGAGTTGGCGGATGTCGCGGCGCTTGACGGCCGGATCCATTAACAGGTCTTCGATAAAAATGGGGACGCGGTTCTTCTTTTCCGTCACCGTGGTGATGGTGAGCCGCTCCTGCGCCCGGGTGAGCGCCACGTAGAACAACCGGCGTTCTTCCTGGATGTGGAAGTCACCCTGGGGCAGTTCTTCCTTCATGAGCCGGAGAGGGAATTCGAACAGCGGGGCGCGGTCGCCGGCGGGGAATGCGCGCGAGTTCACGCGGAGCAAAAAGACGTGGGGAAACTCAAGCCCCTTGGCGCCGTGGACAGTCATCAACTGGACAGCGTCGCCGGGGGCTTCTTCTTCAAGGCTGATGGTGCCGTTGGCTTGTTCGAAATAGTCGAGATATTCGAGAAATTCCGGCAGGGCGCGTGTTTCGCTCTTCGGCTCCCAATCCTTCACAAACTGGCCGAGCTGGTTGACATACTTGCGGTCCTGAGCACCGGCGCGTTGCGCGATTTCCAGCCATTCGAGCAGGTCGCCGAGGATCTCTCGCGCGGTGCGACGGCGCATGGATTTGCGCTGCGCGGCCAGGAATTGGAGGAGCACAGGCACGGCTCCGTGAGAAGGGTCGAAAGGCAATTCGCCTTGCGGGGCCTGCAGGACGTCGTAGAGCGCGGTGCCGCGTTTTTTTGCGGCGCGCTCGGCCAGGCGCACCAGGTCCGGCGCGGTCCAATGCCACGACGGCGCGGAAAGCACGCGCGAGCAGGCGATGTCGTCGTAGGGCGAAGCGATCAGACGAAGGTAGGCGAGCACATCGCGGACAAGGGGGTGTTCGAGGATTGAGAGCTTGGTGATGACGAACGGGATTTTCCGCTGGGAAAGCTCCTCGACGATCTGGTCGCGGTGCGAGTGCTGCCGGTAAAGGACGGCGAAATCCTTCCAGCGGCGGCCGGCGCGGTGTATCCGTTCAAGTTCGTCGACGACCCATGCAGCCTCAAGTTCAGGCGATTCCAGTTCGACGACGCGGACCTTTTCACCTTCGGGAAGGTTTGGTTGCAGCACCTTTTTCGGAAATTCCGCGCTGACTTCGTTCATGCCGATCGCCTGGGTAGCGACGCGAAGGATATTCGGCGTCGAGCGGTAGTTTTCCGTGAGAGCCACGCGATACTTGCCGGAATCGCGGCCTTCTTTCCAGTCGGTGAAGCGCTGGAGGAAGAGTTTGAAGCTGCCGAAAGAGGCGCCGCGGAAGCGGTAGATGGCCTGGTCGTTGTCGCCGACGACGACGATGTTGCGCGAGCCATTGCAGAGAAGGTGAAGCAATTCGAGTTGCGCGATGTTGGTATCCTGGAATTCATCGACGAGGATGTGTTTGAAGCGGTCCCGAAGCTGCTGACGTTTGTCGTTGTCGGCCTTGAGCAACGCCACGGTTTCGGCGATCAGGCCGTTGAGGGCCACGGCCTTTTTGTCACGCAGGATCTCTTCGCTGGCGGCATAGGCGCGAGCAATCTCCTGCTGCAAGGCGACCTGTTCGGCGCGTTCCTTGCAGGTATCTTCGTCGAGAGAGTCCTTCTCCGCGGCGAGTTCGGCGGCGAGCTGGTCGGCGAACGCCTGATAGTCGGCGCAGGAGACCAGTTCATCCTGGCAACGGGAAAAAAACTGGATGAAATCCGTCAGGAACTGCCCCGGTTCCGCCAAACGCCGGTACTTCTCCAGTTTGAGGCGCGCCAGATTGCGGCGAAGGAGGATCCAGTGGTCAACCTGCTCGAGGGCGACGCGATGAGGGTCGACTTCCTTGAGCAGCATCTCGCAGAAGGAGTGGAACGTGGCGAGGACAACGTCCTTCCCGCGCTCACCGACGGCCTTGACCATGCGCGTTTTCATCTCCCCCGCAGCTTTTTTGGTGAAGGTGAGGCCGAGAATGTTCTCGCCGAGAAGGGAAGAGTCCGATTCCAGGAGGTGACGGATCCGTTCGGTGATGACGCGGGTTTTGCCGGTGCCAGCGCCGGCGATCACCAGAAGTGGACCATCACCGTGAGTGATGGCGCGCCGTTGGGCGTCGTTCAGCAGAAGCTCGCCGCTTTCCGGCTTCCCCATGTCGAACAGGGTTCGCGTCATCGTTGGGAGGCCTGGCCGGAGGCGACGCGAGCGGTGAACTCCGCCGACCTGTTGCGGGGGACGGTCAGTGAAGTCCACTTGCCGGATTCTGCGGCGAAATGTTTCGCAAGGTATGTGATTTGCCCGACGTGATAGGAATAGTGGGCAAGCTGGCGGTTGATCGCCTGCATCACGGAATGCGGCTCGGTCCGGATCGTTACGGTGCGGTTGAGGTCGGCGTCGGTAAGGTGCTCCAGCGCATCGAAAACACAGGTCCAGCCCTGTTCCCACATCGCCAGGATCTCAGCGCGCGTCTGGGGAGGCGTTTCGAACTCGGTGTCGCGGTGACGATCCGGCTTCTCGCCGTCGGTTGTCAGGAAATCAGTCCAGCGCGAGAGCATATTGCCCGACAAATGTTTCACGATTGTAGCAATGGAGTTCGATTCGCGATCGAGGGCGGCAACCAGGGCGGCATCCGGGCATTGTTCGATGGCGCGCTCGGCCAGTTTCTTGTAATAGCGGAAGAGATCGAGGGAATCGTTGAGGTAAGAGGTGCTGAATTGGTGCGGCATGCTGGCATTGTCTCGCCGGGATGGGAGTAACGCAAGAATGGGGGAATCGTAGTAAACTCGAATTCCGTCCGCCTCTGCCAATACTCGCCAGGAGAACCCGCAAATGCCAATCGCACAAGCCTTATTGCCGGAATTCGACCGCGAAATGGGTACGACCCGAAAAATGCTGGAACGCTTTCCGGAAGACAAAGTGGAGTGGCGTCCCCATGAGACCTGCATGACGCTGGGCCGGCTTGCCGGACACGTCGCCGAACTGACCGGTTGGACGACGGTTACCATGAATCAGGACAAGCTGGAGATGGATCCGGACAATTACAAGCCGTACATCATCAGTTCCCGCGCGGATGCCTTGAAGCGTTTCGACGAAACCGTGCAGAACGCGCGGGCCGCGATTGCAGGAGCCAGCGACGAAACGTTCATGAAGCCGTGGACATTTGTCGCGCGCGGGCAGACCGTGTTCACGATGCCGAAGGTGGCGGTGCTACGTTCATTCGTGATGAACCATCTGATCCATCACCGCGGTCAGCTAGCCGCGTTCTACCGTATTGCCGGAGTGCCAGTGCCGTCACTCTACGGGCCGAGCAAGGACGAGCAGCCTTTCTGAAGATGCGAGAATTTTGAAGAATGCCGGGGCGGCCGTCCCGGACGGAGTTTCCGATTCGGAGGATTGTCTATGGATTCGCCGGTGATTCTATCCGCAGTGCGCACGCCGATCGGCAAATTTCAGGGCGGACTGGCGGGTTTCAGCGCGCCGGAGCTCGGCGGGAAAGTCGTTGCCGAAGCGATTCGCCGGGCGGGTGTGGACGCGAAGCAAGTGGACGAAGTGATCCTAGGCAACGTGGTGCAGGCGGGCCTGGGACAGAATCCCGCGCGGCAGGCGGCGCTGAAGGGCGGCTGCGACGCGAGAGTGGCGGCCATGACCATCAATAAGGTATGCGGGTCGGGATTGAAGGCGGTGGCGCTGGCAGCGCAGGCCGTGCAGTTGGGCGAATCGGAAATCGTGGTGGCGGGCGGAATGGAATCCATGTCGAACAGTCCATACCTGTTGCCCAACGCACGCGTGGGCTACCGGCTGGGGGATCAGAAAGTGGTCGACGCGATGATCTGGGACGGCTTGTGGGACGCGTACGAGAATTTTCATATGGGGAATACCGGCGAACTGGTTGCCGAGAAATATGGCATCACGCGGGAAGAGCAGGACAAGTTTGCGTTCGAGAGCCACCAGAAGGCGATACGCGCCCGCAAGTCCTGTTTCTTTGAATCGCAAATCCTGCCGATCGAAGTGCCGCAGAAGAAGGGCGAACCAATGGTGGTGAAGTATGACGAATCGCCGCGCGAGGACACCACAGTCGAAGCGCTGGGGAAGCTGAAACCCGCATTCAAGAAGGACGGCACGGTGACAGCCGGGAATGCTCCCGGGACGAATGACGGAGCGGCCGCGCTGGTGGTGAGCAGTGAGCGCATCGCAAGCAGCCTCGGGAAGCAACCGGTGGCGCGGATCGTGGCGCAGGCGGTCAGCGGCGTAGAGCCGAAGTGGGTGATGATGGCGCCGGTCGAGGCGGTAGAAAAGCTGCTGGCGAAAACTGGATGGGACCGCAACAAGGATATCGACCTGGTGGAATTGAACGAGGCATTCTCAGTCGCGGCGATCGCAGTGACACGACAATTGCGGCTGAATCCTGAAAAAGTGAACGTGAATGGAGGGGCGGTGGCGCTGGGGCACCCGATCGGGGCATCCGGCGCACGCATCCTGGTCACGCTGCTCTATGAGATGCAGCGACGCAATGCGAAACGTGGCATCGCCGCGCTATGCCTCGGCGGCGGCAATGCCGTGGCGTTGGCGGTGGAACGCCCTTGACCTTCAATCCGTCGTGGCAAAGCTAACGGGGTCCGCCTGCGGTCGTCTAAGATTCGTCACGTTGGGGAGACCATGAGAAAGCTACCTCTGTTGGTTATTGCCATTGCTGGAATCTGGGCCGGTGCCACGTTTGCGCAGCCAGCTGAGGCACCATTGGCCGGACGGTGGATCATTGCCGCGGACGTTCACGGGACGCAATTACTCTTCACACTGTTGTTGAACCAAGAAGGCGAAAAGCTGAATGGCAATTTTGACGGCGATCAATTGGAGGGCACGAGCAGCGGGGATACGCTGCATTTCCTGGCCAAAGACGAGCATGGCGGCACGGAAGAAGGGAAGGGCACACTCCAGGGGGGAACGATCACGGGCAGCGTGACGTTCACGAGTGGAGACGATCCATCCCGGCCTGAAACGTATGCATTCACCGCGACGCGTGTTCCGCCCCGCCCCGCGAGCCCACCGCGGCGTCATGAGTTCACGCCAACCGTTTTTTACCGCCAATTCTCCGGGTCAAACAAACCTGTTTTGAGCGTCAATCCGGGCGACACCGTTCACACCACCACTGTGGATGCGGGTGGTACGGATGAAAAGGGCGTGACACGGGTGCTCGGCGGGAATCCACAAACCGGACCGTTTTATATAGAGAGTGCCGCGCCGGGTGACACGCTGGTTGTTCACATCACCGGGCTGAAATTGAACCGGGACTGGGCGATCAGCGACGATTACCTGGTGGATCGCGCGACAGACAGCGAACTCGCGGTGAAGATGAAAGACGGCGGCAAGAATATTCGCTGGCACTTGGACCTGGCGAACGGCTTGGCAAGCCCCGAGAAACCTTCGGAACATCTGGCGAATTACAAAGTTCCCGTAAAGCCGATGCTGGGTTGCGTGGGTGTGGCGCCGAACCCCGCAGCAGCGCCGCCGGGCACGGGCGATTCTGGCCGTTTCGGCGGCAACATGGACTTCAACGAAATTGTCGAAGGAGCGACTGTCTATTTAACGGTCAACGTTCCCGGAGCACTGCTGTACATCGGCGATGGGCACGCTCTGCAGGGAGACGGGGAACTGAACGGCAACGCGCTGGAGACTTCCATGGATGTGGAGTTCACGGTGGAGGTGATTCCCGGGAAGCACGTGCCAGGACCGCGGGTGGAGTCCGCGACTCACCTAATGGCTGTGGGACTGAGCGGCTCGCTGGACGACGCGTTTCGGGCAGCGACCGCGAACATGGCCTCGTGGATCGAGGACAAATACAAGTTGACGCCATCCGAAGTCGCGCAAGTGCTAGGCACCGCGGCGGAGTACAAAGTCAGCGAAGTGGCCGACCGCAACGCGGGAGTGGTTTTGAAGATCAGCAAGGAGCGGTTGAAGACGCTCGAATGACCGGGTGAAGCGCGTGATCGGCCCGCGGCACGGAGCAGGGAATGCCGCGGAGGCCGTTCATCGCCCGGCGGAACTACTCTTCGTCGCCGTCTTGTTCGTTGGCCACCGGCGTCAGTGTGCCGAATAGGCCGTCGGCTTCATCGTTGAGCCCGGCGCTGAAGTACAACGTGGTGGCGGAACCGGCGTTGGCGCCATTGCCGAAAGCCAATCCCCACAGGCCATCAATGGCGAGGACCGAGTTATCGGGATTTCGGACGAAACCAATGAATTGGCGCGTGAAACCATTGAAAGCCGCGATTTGCCCGCTTCCAAAGTTGCCCACCAAGATTGTGTTGCTGAACTCGCCGAAATCGCGCGGCGCCCATACAACGCCCCACGGAGAGTTCATCCAGGGCCCGTGTTGCAACCGGCCGATCAAACGACCGCTTGTGGTGAAGATATCCACGAAGCCCAAACCCGGGCCGGCGACATCGTCATGTTTGAGTGCGTCTTGCTTAGCGTAGGTAACCAAGAGGCTGCCGCCGATGTTCTGGATGTTGAAGGGTGCAAAACCGCGGGGGATCGATTCGTCGTCGAAGGCGTCGCCGGGCAGGTGAACGCGCTGGAAATGGGTGTCGTAGACTTCAACGCGCCCGCTGCGGAAATTGGTGACGTAGAGAAATTTCTTTTCATTGATATCGCCGGTGGTTGCGCCCTTATAGACAGCGCCTTTGCCGGAGCCCTTGTCGGAATTGTCGACTTCCAGGACCGCCTGGATCGACGGAGGGTTCGCGCCCGTGGCGAGGTTGACCGTGGCGTTCCAGCCGGAGATAGTTCCGTCTTCAGTCACGAAAATGAACGCCGCCGGCTTGCCGGCAGGATTTCCTTTGTCGAGCAGGAAATCGGTGGGACTGCCATTGAAGACGATGCCCGTAGGAGTGGATGCCGTTCCCGAGGGTGCAGATTTGGGAGGCGGCACAAATACGAAATTGTCGAAGGTGCTGCCGGCGGGATCGGGAAAACCACTGGCTGGGGCGCCCGTTCCTGTGTAGATGGAAGAAACACCCGAACCGTTGGCGTTGACCCACCAAGGACTGGTTGAACTGCGCGTCATGCCCCAGGGATTCTTCATGTTGGGGTCCACGACGACCGCGGAACCATCTGAATTGGCGGGCTGCACCGTGTCGGAGACCAAGTTCTTCTGGATGTAATGCTGGGCCTGACTCAGGGCCGGAAAGGCTGCCGAAGCGAACAGCACCGCGGCGAGAGCTTTTGGTGAAAGCTTCATAAATTCCTCCTGCGGAGATTGGGAACGTTGGAGAGATGAAGGGGTCAGGAGGCGAGGCGGCGCAACACTGAACTCACCCGCATCAACTCAGCGCGGCCAAGCATGCAGGAATCGGAGAGAGAAGCCGTCACGCAGAAGTAAACTGTTCGTCACGTTCTATGAGTGAATCAGGAGTTCCCTGTAGACGCGGCTTCCGGGGCGGCACTTGCGACTGACGCCAAGGGAGTAGCGCAGTACGGGCAGAACTTGTCGCTGTCTGAAACTTCGCGCTGGCACTGCGGACAAGCCGGGTGCAGGTTGTACTTGCAGTTCGGGCAGAAATTGAAGCGCGCGGTGACCGCCGTGGTGCATTGCGGGCAGGCATATGGCAGCGGTTCACGGATCAGCAGATAGATGATCAGGCCGATGAACATATAGGCGGGGGAGAGAATCAGGACGAGCAGAGTCCACAGGATGGGATTCATACCGCGGCGCTTGGCGTCGCGATACACGTAGCCCAGCATGAACAGGAAGACGGAAAAGGCGAACGCTCCAGCGGAGATCGCGCCGAACAAAGCCAAGTAGGAAAGAGCCGGTTCCCGGCGCAAGGAGTCGTCGGGGAACACCGGGCCACCCGCGGCAATGTTGTAGCCATTAATCGATAGCCCGATGAGCAGCGCGAGGATATAGAGCGTCAGGCAGGTGAAGACCAGCCAGCGCGGGATCACGCGGAGTTCCTGGGTAAACTTCGAACGTTCGCGCTTCTGGCGAAAGCGGATCAAGCGAAGGCGTTCATTGATTGCGTCGGACATACATTCTCCTCAATCAGCACTACAAGATCGTCAGGTGCGGCTGCTGGCGGCGCGTTGATGCAGCACCACGGCCAGGGCGATCAAGGCCGGAACGGCCCACCACAGTACAAATCCCAATTCCAACACCGGCTTCGGCAGATTCGCCCATTCGCCGAGCCACGCGAAGCCGCGCCAGACGAGCGGCGCACTGAAAATTCCGAGCAGCCAGCTGGCCGCGGTGATGATCCACAACAGGGCATTGTGCGAGGTGGCTTCGCTGGACTGCTGTGCGCGGAGGCGTACGCGTAACTGTGTACGAGCTGCCAGGTCGCTCGGCACGATCACGGGCATGCGGCGTAACGCGCCCAGAAGCTCACGCGTGGCTTCCGCTTCGCGGGAGCAGGAAGAACATTCGCGCAGGTGCGCATCGAGCCAGCCCTGTTCCGCGGGGGCAATTCCTTCCACCAGCGACTGGGCGAGCAATCGCAGGGCCCGGGTATGGAGGTTTTCGCTCATGCTGCACCTTCCGGCAAGGCGGACTTCAGCGCTTCGAGCCCGCGGTACAAACGCGACTTCACGGTGGAGATCGGCGTCGCCAGCACCTTGGCGATCTCTTCGAGGGGCAGCTCTTCATGAAACCGCAGCAAGAGCACTTCGCGATAGTACGGGGCAATCTTCAGCAGCGAAAGTTGCACCGTTTTCTCGTTTTCGCGGGTGACGAGCATCTGCAACACGGACTGCGAGCGATCGTCGGGCGGCTCGTAGGGTTGATTCGAATCGGCATCACCCATTTCTTCGAGACTGGCGATTTTCTTCCGGCGGGAAACATCGATGACCAAGTTGCGCGCGATGGTGAACAGCCAGGATTCGAATTTGTTTTTCGCGTTGTACTGGTGGCCGCGTTCGAGCACGCGGACCCAGGTTTCCTGGAACAGATCCTCGGCGAGCGCGGCGTTGCCGGTGAGGAAAAGCAAATAGCGAAAGAGGCGCTGCTGGTACTGCTCGATGAGCTGATCGAGCACGTCCGGGTCGCGCCGCCGCAAACCTGCGGCGAGCAATAGCGTGTCGTCGGTCATGGAGCCCGCGAAGAGGAGCGGCGACCTCGCAGCGTTGAGGATGAAAGCCTGTGTGCTCATACTACCCTGTATACGCGTGGTGAGGGGAAAAAGACGCAGGGCGGGGGCTGGTGCTAACCCATGTTGTCGCAGTAAGTTGGAGTGCCTGGGAAGGGGCAAAGTGCTTTCCTTCCGTCAGTGGAATGGAAGTATACTTTCGGTGGTCCGGCGAAGGGGAGAAGCCTCGAAGACCCGGGGCTGGGGGAATTCAATGACGATTGCGGTTTTGCGGTTGGCAGGTATTGGTGCGGCTGTGCTGGGCTTGGTGGCGTGGAGTTCCGTCAGCTTTGCGCAGGGACCCGACTATCCCGAGACGCGGAAGGTCGACCAGGTCGACGACTACCACGGGACCAAGGTCGCCGATCCCTACCGCTGGCTGGAGGACGACAACTCTCAGGAAACCGCCAAGTGGGTCGAGGCGGAAAACAAGGTGACCTTCGGATACCTGGACAAGATTCCCTACCGAGCAGATGTAAAGAAGAGGCTGGAGGCGCTTTATAACTACGCGAAGTACACGCCGCCGGTGCGCCGCGGAGAGTTGCTCTTCTTCACCAAGAACGACGGTCTGCAGAATCAGAACGTCGTGTACACGCAGAAGGGGATCGACGGCACGCCGGAACTTCTGCTCGATCCCAACAAGTTTTCCGCGGATGGAACCACGCGCATGGGAGCATTCGATGTTTCCCATAATGGCCGGTACGCAGTTTACGGGATGGAGGTTGGCGGGTCGGATTGGCAAGAGTTGCACGTGCTTGACGTGGCGGCCCGCAAGGACCTCTCCGACGATTTGAAGTGGATCAAGTTCGGCGGCGCGGGCTGGGCCGGGGACGGTTTCTTCTACAGCCGCTTCGACGAGCCGGTGAAGGGGCACGAACTCTCGACCAAAAACGAGTTCCAGAAAGTGTACTACCACAAGCTCGGCACGCCCCAGTCGGCGGATGAACTGGTGTACGAGGACAAGGCGAACGCGCAACGGTTTCACATCGTGAGCACGACGGATGACGAACGATTTGCCATTCTCACCATATCCGATCGGGGAAAAGGTAAGCGGGGCAACGCGCTGTATTACCGGGATCTATCGAAGGGCGAAAAGGCGTTCAGCGCCATCGTCAGCGAGATCACCGACGATACCTACGACGTGATCGACAATGACGGGGGCAAGCTGCTGATCTACACGGACCACGGAGCGCCGAATCACCGTGTCGTCGCGTTCGATACGGCGAATCCGAAGGCCGGGTGGAAAGAGGTGCTCGCCGAGAAACCGGAATCGCTCGAAACCGTGCGTTCGTTGGGCGGGAAACTGTTCGCCACCTACCTGAAGGACGTAGCTAGTCACGTGTACGTCTACAGCTTAGCGGGGCAACTCGAAAACGAAATTGCCCTGCCGGGCGCGGGCACGACGGCGGGTTTTCTGGGTGGCAGTAAGGATACGAACGCGTTCTTCCTCTATTCGTCGTTCAACTACCCATCGACGGTTTTCCGATACGAACTGGCCACAAAGAAGGTCAATGTCTTTAAGGCGCCGGAGATCCCGGGCTTTCGGCCGGACGACTACGAAACAAAAGAAATCTTCTACAAGAGCAAGGACGGCACACGGGTGCCGATGTTCCTGGTATATCGCAAGGGTTTGAAGCTGGATGGGCAGAACCCCACGTTGCTCTACGCGTACGGCGGATTCAACATCAGCGTGGCGCCGAACTTCAATCCGTTGCGGCTGGCACTGCTGGAGCAAGGCTTCGTCTACGCGTCGGCAAACTTGCGAGGCGGCAGCGAGTATGGGGAGAAGTGGCACGAAGCGGGCACCAAGGCCAAAAAGCAAAATGTGTTTGACGACTTCATTGCCGCCGCGGAATGGCTGATTGCGAACAAATACACGTCGTCCGAGCACCTGGCGATCAATGGAGGTTCGAATGGCGGCCTGCTGGTCGGCGCGGTGATGAACCAGCGGCCGGACCTGTTCCGCGTGGCCGTTCCGCAGGTGGGAGTGATGGACATGCTGCGCTTCCAGAAGTTCACGATTGGCTGGAACTGGGCGGCCGACTACGGTTCGAGCGATAATGCCGACGAGTTCAAGGCGATTTATGCCTACTCGCCTTTGCACAACATCAAGCCGGGCGTGAAATATCCCGCTACGCTGATCACCACCTCCGATCACGACGACCGCGTGGTGCCGGCGCACTCGTTTAAGTACGCCGCAACGCTGCAGGGCGCCGCCAACAAGGAGAACCCCGTGCTGATCCGGATCGACACGATGTCTGCGCATGGAGCGAGCAACACCGCCAAGGCGATTGCCCTCGCAGCGGACATCTATTCCTTCGTCTTCTGGAACCTTGGGGTTACGCCCAAGTATTAGGGTGAGTGAAGGCGGGTTGAATGTATTGTCCCAGATGCGGTGTTGAGTATCGTCAGGGATTTACGCATTGCACGGACTGCGACGTAGACCTGGTGTGGGAACGGGCGCAAAAGATCGAGATAGCACGTCCCACAAGTGGCTTCGGGGAGGCGCCTCATGATCGCGTCCCTGGAGAGCCTGGCGATCCGAACGAGGATCCGTTCTGCTCGTTCTGGAAGGGGGAAGACGCGCGTGTCCACGCGGAACTATGCCAGGTGCTGGATGACGTGGGCATACCGCACAATACGGTCTACCGCCGCGACCATCTGTTCAACCTGACGAACTACCCCTCATACGAGGTGGGCGTGCCTTTCTCGTTGTTCGAACGCGCGGAGAACGCGGTGAAAGACGCCTATGGCACCGACGATGTGGCGGATGTGGGCACCTCGGAATTACAGGGGAAGGCGCTCCCTGAGCGGGCGCGAGAGCGCATATTGCCGGAGACGCTGATGCCTCGGATTGACGAGGACATTCCCGGGCCGCCCAGCGCGGGAGAAGTCGAATATTGGTTTCCAGAGGATGCGACCGTCGCAGTGTGGTCGTCCGGGCAAGGAGCGCGCACCGACTTTCTCATCGCCGTGTTTCATGAAAACGGAATACGGTGCCGGGTCGACACAAGCAGCGGCGGATCCGCCATCTTTGTCCTGCCGCAGGACGAATCTCGCGCCCGCGACATCGTGCGCCAGGTTGTGGAGAATGCGCCTCTTGAGGAATAGACCGCCGTCCTAACCAAAATCTAGTGTGCTTTGCGCTTTGCGTCGCGCTCAGCTCTCCGCCTGGCCATTTCCTGGCGGAACCGTTCCATCATCCAATCCATGGTTGGCTGCAACTGATTGGGGTCCTTCACGCACTTCAAGAAGATCATACGTCCGTCCATCGGCGCGCCGCCCCAATTCCGCCGCTGCTCCGGCCGAGGGGGCCCCAGGGGAGTTCCTACCGCGGGAATCACGCCCGGCAATTGGAAGGCATACATGCTTCCGGCGGCGATGGGCTCGTGCGGGTAGTTCATCAGCCAGAGACAATTGGCGCCATCGACGAGCATGGCGGAGGAAACGACGGCCCATTGGCCGGCGTCGACCGGCGCAGGCGATTGGCAATCCCAGAACTCCGCGTGAGGTACATAGACGGACGGATCAATGAAGCCGTATTCGTCGATCAGCGCGCGTTGAATTCCGCGGCTTTGCACAAACCGCTCAACTTCCGGCAGCGCATGGTTCCAATCCAGATTCGAATCGTTGACCAGGAGATAAGCGGGCCGACCCATGCCCAGGTGGTTTACGAAGGGAAGGAAATTTGGATAGTGGCTATAGATGGTGGCGACGGAAACCACAGAGAGGAGCGCAAAGCTGGCCGTCAATACCCAGGCCGCGCGCCAACCCTGTTCGCGGAGCAATTTCAGGATCCGCGGGACAGGCGCGATCAGCAGAATCATCAGCAAGATCGGAATGGTGAAATGGCGAATGCTGATGGTCATCGGGCTGAGCATGCACGCCAGCGTGAAGAGCAGGAGGGAGGTCCAAAGCGTTCGCCAATGAAATGCGCTTTGCGGAGGGATCACGTTCGACGGCGCCAGTTTCTTGCGCCCGATCCAGGCGACAGGAACCGTGAGCACGAGCGTCAGAAGGAATGCCAGCGTCGACTTCAGCAGGAACAGAATCGGGAAGTAGAACCACACACCATGCGGGTAATTGTGCCCAAGGATGAATGTGGCGCGCGACGAGCTCATAGCGAAAATGGCGACGCCACGCAAATACAACCACGGCGGCATGAGGAATCGCCGCAACATCAATGCCGCGTCGTTGTGCCCGAAGACTTGCAGAGAATCGCTCGGCTGATTCCATGAAAAAACCAGATAGAAGAAATATGCAGCTGCCGTCGCGACCAACAATCCTTTCCACATCGCGCGAGCACGCTCTTTTCGCCACGCCTGCAATTCCGTCCGGTCCATCGGCACGCCAGGCAGCGGCAGCCAGCGCAAACTCAGGCGAAATGCCAGGAAGCAGAACAAGAGCAACCCGGCGTTATACTTCGAGAGAACCGCAGCGGCAAAAAACAGGCCGAAGACGGTCCAATTTGTGCGCGATGGCTCGCGCCACATCTCGGCAAAGCGCCACAATGTCAGCAGTACGAAGAAGGCCACGGGAATGTCCGTGAGGACCAACGGCCCGAACACGATGAATGCCGGTGTCGAGACAAACGCGGCGAGGCACAGGAGACCTCCCCAAGGGCCACCGAGTTGCGACGCGTAACGATAGACAAAAACGCCCAGCACCAGAGTCAGCAACAGCATGGGAACGCGAGCCCACAGAAGAGTGGAGTAAGGATCGTTCCACTGTAATGCGACCTGATGGCCCCACACCCACTCGCCCAAAATGTTGCTGAAGATCCCACCGCTGAAAGTCCACGACACGTTCGTGTAGTCGGCGCGCACTCCATGAATCACGAGCGGGAGAGCCGCCAGAATCTTGGGCAGAGCCGGATGCTCCTGGTTCATCCGGAGATCGAGTCTCTGCACATAGCTGACGCCCGCACCCAAGTGCGCCACTTCGTCTACAGTGATTGACTGCCTACGGGCGGCGCCGCCGGCGAACACGGCCATCAGCGCTAAGAGGAAAATCGCGAGGAGGAGAGGTAAGTGCCTCATGGGCGACAACTCGTCAGTAGGCGATTCTTGCACGGAATGATGTGCCTAAGATGAATACGCGAATCATTCGGTGGATGTTTCGCAGCACGACCTGTTGACTTCATGGATTCGTCGGAGCACGCTGGAGTCCCCGTTTTCCGGTCTGGAGGGCTCCAATGTGGAGTGCCGCAGTCGGATTCCGTCCCCATTCAGGTTGGACCGCGCTGGTTGCAGTCGCGGTGGATCGCGGCGCACCGGTAGTCTTGTTGCGCGAACGCGTGCAGCTTGTGGCGACCTTCAACTACTCCTTCCGGCAGCCGTACCACACGGCCGCCCGGGCCGGATTGGAGGAAGGCGCGGCGTTCATCGACCAAGTGGAAGCGGACGCGTCCCGGCTCGCGTGTGATGCCCTTCGTTCTGTGCGCGACAGGCTGAAGAAGGCCGGATACCGGCTGATGTATGCCGGTCTATTGCAGGGATCGGCGCGGCCGCTGCCGTCGCTCGGGAAGATTCTTGCAGCTCATCCACTGATTCACACTGCCGACGGGGAGCTGTTTCGCCGGTCGCTTGCGCACGCGGCCACAAGGATCAAGCTGCGGAGCCTTCGGGTGAGGGAAAAAGAACTCCTGGATCTCGGTGCGAAGACCTTTCGACGAAGAAGAAACGTGCTGCAGAGACAGCTCACGGAATTGGGCAGGCCCCTGGGCGCTCTATGGTCCCAGGACGAGAAATATGCCGCGCTCGTTGCGTGGCTGGCCCTGCGGAGCAACCGACGCTCCAAGTCGACTTGACCGTTTCGCTGCCCGGCAGGCATCCTTGCGAGAAAGGCGAAGGAGACGCAAGCGTGAATCTCGACTCGATCAAGACGGTAGGGGTGCTGGGCGCCGGCACGATGGGCAATGGCATCGCTCACGTGTTCGCGCGCGCCGGGTATACCGTGATTCTCCGCGATGTGGAGGAGCGCTTCCTGCAACGCGGCATGGAGACTATTGGCACGAACCTGGACCGGGAAATCAAGAAAGGGAAGTTGAGCGAGGCCGACAAGCCCGGCGTGCTGGCGCGACTGAAGCCGACGACGGACATCAGCGCGATTGCCGCAGCGGATTTTGCCGTCGAAGCTGTGCCTGAAAAGATCGAAATCAAGCGGGCCGTCCTTACCGACGCAGATCGTTTTCTGAGGCCCGAAGTGATTCTTACGAGCAACACTTCTTCGATTTCCATGACTGCGCTGGCGGCAATGACGAAGCGTCCCGAACGCTTTGTGGGAATGCACTTCATGAATCCGGTGCCCATGATGGTGCTGGTGGAAGTCATCCGCGCATTGCAAACCGGCGACGAAGCGTTCGGGACCACGATGGAGCTGGCGAAGAAACTAGGCAAGACACCGGTAGCAGTGAACGATGCGCCGGGCTTTGTCTCGAATCGCGTGCTGATGCCGCTGATCAACGAAGCGGCTTACACGGTGATGGAAGGCGTTGCGACTCCGGGCGATGTGGACGCTGTGATGAAGCTTGGCATGAATCACCCCATGGGCCCGCTGGAACTGGCTGATTTTATCGGCCTCGACGTATGCGTCGACATCATGCAGGTGCTGCTGGAAGGATTGGGAGATCCAAAGTACCGTGCGTGCCCGCTGCTGAAGAAATACGTCGCCGCGGGCTGGCTCGGGCGCAAGTCGGGACGCGGTTTCTACACCTATAACTGATATAGTGACGAACATTCAGTCCGGAACGAACTGGGTGGAACTGTCATGAAAAGATTCGTGTGGCTCGGGCTGCTGTGCGCGTTTGCGGCCGGCTGCGCGCGGCAGTCAAAAGAGGCCGCTGACCTGGTGGTCCGTCACGCGAATGTCCACACAATGGAAGGCAAGAACCCGCATGCAACAGCCTTGGCGGTGCGGGGCGACAAGATTATCTGGGTCGGCGACGATCGCGATGCTACCGGGTATATCGGTGAAAAGACACGGGTGGTCGATGCCGGCGGCCGTTTGCTGTTACCAGGCTTCATCGACAGCCACTTCCATGTGGGCCTCGGGAATGATCCGAACATCGAGCGCATCACGGGCGATTCGCTGAAGGCAATCCAGCAGCAAGTGAAGGCGTTCTCCGACCGGCGTCCCGATCTGAAGTGGATTGAGATGGATGGGTGGAACTATTCCGCGTTTCCGAACGGCGCGCTTCCCACAGCCAAAGACCTGCAGGGAATGACGGCGGGCCGGCCTGCGTTTCTGGTGGCTTACGATTACCACACGATCTGGATGAACAAGGAAGCGCTGAAGGCTTTCGGCATTAGCAAGGCGACGAAGTCCGTGAAATTCGCGGAAGGGGTCGAGCACGATAAGGCAACCGGGGAGCCGACGGGAATCGTGGTGGGCTTCGGCAGCACGGGGCTTTCCGAGGAGGCGGAAGCGGAACTGAGCAAGATCCTGCCGTCGCATTCGCCAGCGGATGCGGCATCGCGCATCGAACAGCTGCTGAAGCAGGCCGCGCGCGCCGGAATTACCACGGTGGTTGATCCCCAGTCATACCTAGAGAATCTGCCCACGTATGCGCAGCTCGAAAGAGAAGGGCGTTTGCCGCAGCGCTTGCAGGTGGCACTGTTCCACCGGCGCGGCACGAGCGATGCGGAGATTGAGAAATTCGCGGAAGCCCGCAAGCAGTACAACACGGACCGGCTCCGTGTAGCCGCGGTCAAACTCTACATCGACGACGTCATCGAACCGCACACGGCCGCGATGCTTGCGCCTTATGCCGACCGGCCCGACACGAGCGGCGAGTTGGATTATCCCGCCGAGGAATTCAGGGAGGTTGTGGCGAAGCTCGACAAGCGCGCCTTCCAGATCTTCACGCACGCCACCGGTGATCGAGGCATCCGCACGGCGCTCGACGCTTACGAGTACGCCCGCAAGGAGAATGGCCCGCGCGACTCGCGCCACGAGATCGTTCACGTGGAGTGTCTGAGCGAGCCCGACATTTCGCGATTCAAGGCGCTCGGGGTGACGGCGTGCATGCAGCCGCGACACTGCGCGCCTGATATCACGGGCCAGTGGGCAAAAGCCACCGGGCCGCAACGTTGGAAATACGCGTGGGCCTTCCGGAGTTTGCGCGATTCTGGCGCGACGCTGGCGTTTTCGAGCGATTGGAACGTCGCGGAAATGGAGCCACAAGTCGGCGTGTATACGGCGCTGACGCGCAAAGGTTTCTCCGGCAAGCCGAGTGTCGGCTGGATTCCCGAGCAGACCATCGATCTCGATACGGCCGTGAAGGGGTATACGATTAACGGGGCCTGGGCCAATTTCGTTGAAGGGACTCGCGGCTCGCTGGTGCCCGGCAAGTACGCCGATTTTGTGCTGCTCTCCGATGATTGGTTTGCGATTGCCCCGGAGAAGATCAAGGACACAAAAGTGGTCTGGACGGTGGTGGGCGGCAAGGAAGCGTTCCGGGATTTCTAGTTGAGAAGGGGAGCGGATTGAAGATTCGCCTGGTGCCAACCCTGATTGCGATTGGCGTGGCGGAGGTCGTGCTCTTTGTGAGCGCGCTCGTTCCTTACGATTCAGTCGCACTTCCTGAATGGCAGTTACTCGTGATCGATGCAAACGGGAAACCTGCCGCGAATGTGGGGGTACATCGGGCGGGATCATATGGGGGATACCAGACGAACTGGAAGGAGATACGCTCGACGGATGCGCAAGGCCGGGTTGCGTTTCCGCCGGAGACAGTGCGAGCGTCCTTGCTGGGCCGGCTCTTCACAAGAGCGGAAGCCAAGGCTTCCGGGTATCCCGATCATGCGACGGTTGCAGCGTGGGCATGTTTTGAAGGGCAGTTTGCGATCACCGATGAGCACCCCGAGGCGGACGCGCATGGGGTGATTCGGTTGGTGGCGCAGAAAGGCGCATGCCAGGCCGAATAGCGCTGCCGGGTTGGCGCGCCGTTTCAGCGAAGGATTTCGACGAGTAGCACCCACGCGTTCAGTGTGGAGAACACGAAGGTAGAGATAACGCCGGCCGCCACGGCATAGTAGCCCGCGTCGCGTCCCGTCAGCATCAGGATGGCTCCGAGGAGAAACGGCAGAACCTGGACTTCGCCGCCGGCGGCCTCGAGGATGGCTTCGAATCTGGGCCGGCTCATCTCCGCGTGGGCCTTGGCGCTCTGCCGGGAAGACCGCACGCCCATGACCCAACAGATCGCGGCCATGATGATAATTTCACCACCGAGCACCCGCATGTCCTGCGGCATCAGTGCTGCCATGCAGCACGTCAAAATCAAGATCAGCCGGGCGATGGTAACGCCCGCGCGGGAGGGCAGGTGGGGAAACTGCAGAATCCGCGCGATATTCACGGACACCGCGACGATCACCAGACCCGCCAACGCCGCCGATGCGCTGGCCGCAGCAATGAAGAAGTTGGCCCACATAGGTCCGCTCAGTATAAGCCGAAACCTTGAGGCCCGGCCAAACGCTCACCGCCAGCCTAAGCGTTCGTGCCGCCGTCAATCGTTAGATTCGCACCGGTGATATAGGACGCTTCCGGGCTCGCCACGAACGCCACGAGCGAGGCAACTTCGTCCGGCGTGCCGTAGCGATTCAGGGCCGTGTTGGCCTTTTGCGGATCAGCCCAATCGCCCGCAGCTGGATTCAAGTCCGTGTCGATCGGACCCGGTTGGACATTGTTGACCGTGATGCCGCGATCTCCTACTTCGCGTGCCAAACCTTGGGTGAACATCTTTACGGCGCCCTTGGTGGCCGAGTAGGGCACCAAGCCGGGCGTCAACATGCGTTCGCCGACGCACGAGCCGATCATAATGATGCGGCCGCCGTTCTTCATGTGCTTGAGAGCGGCTTGCGTGGCGACAAAAACGCCCCGGACATTCAGGTCAATGATGTGGTCCAGTTCCTCGAGAGTCGCCTCCTCGAACTTCTTCGGAATCGCGGTGCCGGCGTTATTGACCAGAACATCAAGGCGGCCCAGCGTCTTCACGGTCTTTTCAACGGCCGCCTGTACGGCTTGCGCATCTCTGGCATCTGCCTGAATCGCGATCGCTTTGCCGCCGCCGCGTTCGATTTCCTTGACGACGCCTGCCGCGGCATCCGCGCCCTTGGTGTAGGTGATGGCCACGCCCGCGCCATCGGAAGCCAGGCGTCTGGCAATGGCGGCGCCGATGCCCCGCGAGCCGCCCGTAACCATTGCTACCTTACCCTCAAGCTTCTTTGACATTTGGTTCGTCTCCCGTTTGTTTAGGTTTGCACCGGTGGAGGTCCACCCTCCTGGACCTGCCCGCCTGTTGTGGTGCGGGATTAGATTCTTGAGGAGGCCCGGTCGTTTCAAAGAATTGCGGATGGTAGGTAGCGGAGGGGTTGGAGGGGAAGGAGCGGGCGAAGGCGAATATGTGGCGAAAATAGTGTTTGCTTTTTGTTCGCCATTGGCGTACCTTTGGCCCTGTCAGTTTTCAACAGGTGCCCTATGACCGATCTTCGGACCGCTGTGCCAACCTGCGTCGAACATGAGAGACTCGCTTTTGAACTGTTGGAACTGCGCACCCGTGGCCAGTATCTGGCCCGCCTGCGCAGTCTGAGCCGGCAAGAGCGCGCAGAGTGGGACCGGCGGGAACGGGAGGCCCTGGCTAGCCTGGTCGATCACGACCTGGAGCATGGGTGCAACGGTTGAAGACATTGTGGGGCGAAAGGGCAAAAAAAGAGGTTGGCATTCTTAAGTACGAAATGGTAATATTCCTCTAACGTAATGACTCACGGAGGAGCAGCGAGTCCCAGCGCTGTTTTGAATGCGAACCTCAAAGCCCAATCGCTCAAATTCCTAATTCCTCCACCGAGGTGTGAAATGTCTGATGAACGGGCAAAGTTGCTGGAAGCAGCGATATTGCAGATCGAAAAGTCCTACGGCAAGGGCTCGATCATGCGGTTGGGCAGCAAAGATGTACTAGTGCCGGTCAATGTGATTCCGTCTGGATGCCTCTCGCTCGATGCGGCGCTGGGTGTTGGCGGATTCCCACGCGGGCGCGTGATTGAGATTTATGGGCCGGAGTCGGGCGGCAAGACTACGCTGACGTTGCATGTGATCGCCGAAGCGCAGCGCCTTGGCGGCCAGGCTGCGTTTATTGACGCGGAGCATGCGCTCGATCCGGTGTATGCACGCAAGCTTGGCGTCGATGTGGACAATCTCCTGGTTTCGCAGCCGGATCACGGCGAACAGGCCCTTGAAATCGCGGAAACACTGATTCGTTCGGGCGGAGTCGATGTCGTGGTGGTGGACTCGGTTGCCGCGCTGGTTCCCAAGGCCGAACTTGAAGGCGAAATGGGCGAGCCGCAGATGGGTCTGCAGGCGCGCCTGATGTCGCAGGCGCTGCGCAAGCTGACCGCGATCGTTTCAAAGTCGAAGACCTGCCTCATCTTCATTAACCAGATCCGCGAAAAGATAGGCGTGATGTTCGGCAATCCGGAAACGACGACGGGTGGCCGTGCGCTGAAGTTTTATGCTTCGATGCGTGTGGACATCCGCCGTATTCAGGCGATCAAGGAAGGCGATCGTGTGGTCGGCTCCCGCACGCGGGCCAAGGTCGTGAAGAACAAGGTGGCCGCACCATTCCGCGAAGCCGAGTTCGACATCGTCTACGGTGAAGGCATCTCCCGCGAAGGCGACCTGCTGGACCTGGGCGTGGACAAAGGTGTTATCGAAAAGAGCGGCACATGGTTGAGCTTTGGGGGCGAACGTATGGGCCAGGGCCGCGAGAACGCGCGCCTGTTCCTTCGAGAGAACAAGGACATTCGCGAAAAGATCGAGAACCTGCTGCGCAAGAAGCTCGAGATTCCACTGAGTGGCAGCCAGAACGCGGCAGGGACGCCAGGTGCCAACGGCCACGCGAACATCCCAACGGAGAAGCCACCCATGAAGGCGGCCGCGGCGGCGGCCTCGGATGCGAAAGCGAGGCCATCGCGGTAACCATAGGCTACGGTCTCTTCGAAGAAAGAGCGGGCGGGGCGGGGAAGGGTGACCCCGCCCGTTTCTTTTTCAAGGTGAGGTTCGTGGCCGACGCAACGAAGCGACGCGCCCGATTATCCGTTTGCGGGAGTGATTTCGCGCGATTGGATTTCGTATTTGAAATTATCCGGATCCAGACAGTCGAGACGGCTTTCCGCCGTTTCGGCCTGCGGATACATCAGAAATCCGACCGAACCGCTTTTCGAGCCGGGTAAAGCGACATCGTGGGCAAAATTGAAGGCCATCCAGTTCATCTCCCACGAACCGAACAGCCGCGCGCGCGCATCCTTGACCATGCCATCGTCGATCGGACGATTCCCGGGTGGCTCCTCAAGCACCACTTTCCGTACGTCTGCGGGATCGACCGGCACCCAGCCGTACTCCTTCAAGTAGACTTCTGCGCGGCAATGCTGCGCTTTTGTAACGACCGCGGTGGCGGGCCCTAGGCTTTTGTATCCGAGGTCAGACTTAGCAACGCGGATGCCGTACACATCGCGGGCAGGCAGGCCGGCGGCGCGCGCCAAACCGACATAGAGTGCATTCAGGTCCGCGCACTTGCCTCCCAGGTCCTTTGTTTCCAACATGTAGCGAATGTCGCCGAGACCGCAGCCGCGCGTCTTGGGATTGCGGAAAGTGTTGACGACAATCCATTCATAGATTGCGCGTGCCTTATCGGCATCGGTCTTGCTTCCGGCGGTGATCTCGTCGGAGGTCGATTTGACGATGCCGTCGATCGGCATGAGCTTTGTGGGTCGAAGGAAATATTCCACTTCCGCTCTCTTCGGCTTTCCAGGGTTTGCCGGCTTCGAGAGATCGACAGAGTAGTTCCGGGTGGCAATGCGGCTGGTTAACGTAAGAGAAGGCTGGACGCCCGAAGGGAATTCTGCCGCGACGATACCGAGTGCGTCCGCCTGGTTCTCAACCAGCTTTGCCGACCCACCTTCGGCCTTGAAATCATTGGCAAGCGTCTTTTGAAAGGGAGTCTCGCCGAGCAGCGCGGCGGGCAACCAGACGCGAGTCGCGCCATTGGGTTTGAGGACTTCGACGCGCGTCGTCACTTCAAAGGTTCGCCATCCTTGGGGAGGCGCATCGACCGTCAGCGGGCGGTCCGCGTTGGGTACCGCGATACCGGCGACTGCTCCGGCCGCATAAGTCAGAAACTCACGACGTTCCATGAATCGCCTCCCGACGAAAGAATCAGCGCTGCTGGGCGCGAGGCTCCAATGGCCCATGCGCAGTGGCAGATGATACCGCAAGTCGAAGGCAATTTGATGAACGCTACGAGGAAGCGGTTATGCGACAACCGTGAGGGGACTGAGACGTCCCTTCGCGGCCATCTCCGTCGGGCGAACACACAAAATCGCGACGCTCTTTGAGCCCTTGGTACAGTCACGAGCTTGCGCGCAAGCTCGTGACTGCGTTAGTTCTTGATGGGGCCGCCACCGCCGCCTGATCGAGCGTCCTGGACACTGAGGATCTCGTACATGAACTCGTCGTTCTCTTTGATGACTATCGTAAGAAACCCCGGTGCCGGAAGCAGGACATCGAACCCCGCCAGCGGATCGGTGTTCGGTCTATAGAAGCGAATGCGATAGGGCTGGTCCTCTTGATTCACGAAATAAATTCGTCCTCCATTCGGCGTAACTTCGACTTCGCCACAGGGCTCTGCCTTACCTTTGCTGATCAATATGGTCGCGGACTTTGGAAGGTCGAGCTGTTTTGTTACGGCTGTGCTCTCCACGTTGATTCTCCCTTCAGCTTTGTTTTTTTCCCGGGGACGTGAAACTCGGGTCCGCCAGCAGTGCGACCAAAGCGGGCCTCTGGTGCAGGTCGGTCAGTGTGAAACCGTTCTTTAAACTGTCTTGCGCGTAGTGGATGGCAGTCTTGCGATCTCCAAGCTGGTCGTAGGTCTCCGCGATATCCGCGAGAATCCAGGGATCCTTGGGAGCCAAGGCAAGGGCGGCTCTTGCGTGAGTGAGAGCCTTGTCTCGCAGCTTGTCTTCCGCATAAAGGATGCTGAGCATCGATTGGACGGGGGCCTCATGTGTATTCACGCTCGCATATTCCTCAACGAGAGCGAGGGTCTTCGCTCGAGTCTCGCGGACTTTGTCTTCGTCTTTCAGCCAGGTATAGGCGAGTTGCAGATTGGACCACACTCGCCAATCTTTGTCATTCAGATCCAGAGCCTTGCGACTGGCTGCGACGGATTCGAGGTAACGCTTCTGCTGCAAATAGAGCCAGCCCAGGTTGGCATAGGCCTGGTAGTTTGGGACCAGGCTGATCGATTGGCGAAACGCGGCCTCAGCGGCGGCGTACCCGGCAGAATCGTTAAGCTCCATGTATTCGACGCCTAGGTCACTGAATCCCACGGGATTGTCGGGTGTGAGCTCGACCACCCGGCGGTACTGCGCCAGAGAATCCTGGACACGCTTCTGACGTGAATAGAAATTTGCGAGTTCGCTGTAACCCGCCCAATAGTCGGGCCGAAGGGCGATGGCCCTCTGGTAGGTAGTTTCCGCGTCCTGGATGCGGCCCATTTGTTCGTAGACGTTTGCCAAACCCATCAGCGCACCGGCATCGCGTGGTGTGATCTCCAGAGCTTTTTGGAACTCCTGAAGCGCCGAGTCCTTGTTGCCCAGAGTCGAACGCAACTGGCCCAACGTTACGTGCACCGCGGACATCCGGCCGTCGATCTTCAGCGCTTTCTCGCAATTGGCGAAAGCCCCGTCGATCCATTGCGGATCGTGATCCATCATGAATTTCAAGCGATAGGCTTCACCGAGCGTCGCGTAGCCCATCGCAAAGCGCGGGTCCTTGGTGATCGCGGAGTTCAACGCCGTGATGGCCAAGTCGGGATTGCCCGGCTTGTCGTAGCGCTGCAGATACGCCAATGCCTTCAAATACAGCTCGTACGCGCTGGGCGTAACCGCTTCAAATGTTGCGAGCGAGGTGTCCGGCACACTGACCTTCATCATGCGGGCCAGGTGGCTCAACGCCTCGTTCTGCAAGGCCGCCAAATCGCCCGAGCGGTCCTGCAAGTCTACCGAGCCGATCTGCCGCAAGTGCTTCGCATCAACCAGAACCAGCGAGAGGTACACCGTCTTGCCAGTGCGCCGGACAGTCCCCTGCACGACCATCGTTGCTCCGAGTTCACGGAATGCCGCCGTCGGATCACTCACTTTGCGGTTGCGCACCACTCCAGCAGGAACGACCCACAGCGATTGTCGTTCGCTGTCGAGATTCGAAAGGCGATTGGTCAAAGAATCCATCAAGCCTTCCGCAACCGGGCCAAAATCGGGATCGTTGCCGGGGCTGGCGAAAGGAAGGACGGCGATGTGCTTTTCACTACCGGCATAGGCGATGCCCACGAGGCTTTCCCGCACGGGCGGTATCAGGAGCGCAACAATCGCGGCGATTACCAGGCCGACCGTGGGAAGCACGAGCCTGCGCAGACTCCACCGGGGATTGGCGGTGGTCGCGTTCTGGATGTATTTCTTCAATTGCCTGGAACTGACCGCGGTAGTCGTCACCGTCGGCTCGTCACCGGAAGCGGGCATGGTCGCGCACTCCGCCTGCGCCGCTTCCAGATCGCGGAGCATTTCGTCCGCCGTGGCGTAGCGGCTTTCCGGTTTCTTCGCCAGGGCCCGATAGGCAATGGGCCGAATGGCCCGGGGTACGGCGTCGAGCGAGTCTGGAGGCTGATGTACGATGGCGTAGGTGGTAGCGGCAGCATTGGCGCGGAGAAACGGGTGCTTGCCCGTAATCATTTGAACGAGAATCACACCGAGCGCCCACAAATCCGTTCGTTGATCAACCGGCTCGCTGAGAATCTGTTCCGGAGCCATATAGGGAAGTGTCCCGCTGATCGATTCGCTCTGCGTGGAGCTGAGTGAAGCGACAACGCGAGCCAGGCCGAAATCGACGATTTTCGCGACCCCTTCCCGGGTGATGATGACGTTCGAGGGTTTAATGTCGCGGTGAACGATGTGGCGCGTGTGTGCGGCGCTCAGCCCGCGTGCTATCTGAACCGCCAACTCCAGGGCACCGCGAATGTGAATCGGGCCGCGAGCCAATTTCTGCGCGAGCGTTTCGCCCTCGTAGTAGCCCATGGCAATAAACAGCTGGTGCTCGTCTGATTCTTCAACGCCATAAATCACGCCGATGTTTGGATGGTCGAGCGCAGAAGCGGCGCGCGCCTCCCGCAAGATGGTCTCTTTGTCGCGAGGATTAAGAGCGACGTCAGTCGGGAGGAACTTGAGGGCGACCGTACGCTCCAGGTTGACGTCGACGGCCTTATAAACCACTCCCATTCCGCCGGCCCCGATCTGTTCGATGATGCGGTAATGAGGGTCGGTCTGGCCTATGAGGTGTCCATAGCCCAGCATGCGAGCCACATGTTAGTGCGCACAGGCAGCTAAGTCAACGAAGAGACACCCCATTTCGCGGCGTTCGTCGAGGCCAGACAGGGAACGAGGTGTTGCTGGCCTGGAAGACCCGTTTGGCCGACATAGACAATCGTTCGCGGGGCCTGCTACGCTCCGGCGTATTCCATTGGCTTACCCGGGAGACTCACCAGTGCGCCATCTCGCTCAACCCGCGATCGCCCTGCTTTTCGTCGTGGCTTCATTTCGGCCGGTTGCGCTTCCTGCCCAAGAGGTCCCGCGCCTTGAGCGCACGGCGGGCTCGACCCAGTTGATCGTCGGCGGGCAGCCCTTCATCATTCTCGGCGGCGAGATTGGGAATTCGTCTGCAGGAACAGCCTCGCAGGCCGACCAGATCCTGCCGCGACTCGCTCGCGCCCACATGAACACTGTGTTGATGCCCGTTGCCTGGGAGCAGATCGAGCCCGTTGAAGGGAAATTCGATTTCTCAGTTCTTGATCACTGGATCGAACAGGCGCGTGCCCAGCATCTCCGGCTGGTCCTGCTTTGGTTCGGCAGTTGGAAGAACGCGTACTCCAGTTACGCGCCGGAGTGGGTAAAGTCAGCACCGAGGCGATTCCCCCGCGCCATAGCCCCCGATCGCCATCCGCTCGAAATACTGTCGACGTTCTCGCGGGAGAATCTCGACGCGGACGCGCGGGCGTTTCGCACCCTGTTGCGCCACGTTAAGGAATTCGATGCACGCGAGCAAACGGTGATCATGGTGCAGGTCGAAAACGAAGCCGGCATCCTGGGTGCCGCTCGCGACCATTCCCCGGAAGCCGATCGACTGTTCAACGGGCCGGTACCCGACAAACTGCTGCAGTACCAGGGCTCCAACGCCGATTGGCTCCCGGCGGAGGTCCGTCATTCCTGGAATCCCGAAGGTTCTGACTGGCGGGGCGTGTTTGGATCCCGCGCACCCGAATTCTTCATGGCGTGGAACTATGCTCAATACATCGGCCACGTTGCGGAAGCCGGGAAAAGCGAGTACCCGTTACCGATGTTCGTGAACGCGCAATTGCCCGCGCCTCTCGAGCGAGCCGGCGAATATCCCAGTGGCGGCCCGCATCCCGACAATCTGGAGATTTATCGCGCAGCAGCACCCGCGTTGGACTTGTTCTCACCGGATATTTATTGGCCGAACTTCGAATATTGGCTTAGTCGCTATGCCGAGCGCGGAACCCCATTTTCGTGCCGGAGGCGCGAAATGACGCGGCGCCGTTCAACGCGTTCTATGCGTTCGGAGCGGCGCGAGCGTTCGGATTTTCACCATTCGCAGTCGACAGTCTGCCAGATGCGGAAGGCGATGCGAACAGCAGCAAGAACTGGTTGGCACAGAGCTATTCCGTGCTCCAACAACTTGCGGACATCCTTCCGCAGGCGCAGCGAGAGAATCGCACACGCGGCGTTGTGCTTCACACGAACAGTCTGCGTCCCACACAGACTGTTTCGCTCGGCGGCTATCTCTTTACCGCGAGCCTCGCGCGTTCCTGGCCCGCCAAAACGCTGCTGCAAGATGATGGCGCATTGATTTTGCTACAAATCGGTCCTGACGAGTTCCTGATGGGCGGCACCGCCCTGAGCGTCAATGTATCCGCCGATCCAGATGCCAGGAATGGCATCGCCGGTATCTTGAGCGTGGAAGAAGGCGGGCGCGCAAACGGTGAGTGGACAACGCAGCGACGCCTCAATGGGGACCAATCGGACCAGGGGCGAGCGATCGCGCTTCCCGATCACCGCGTCACTTTGCTCCGCGTCAGACTCTACGCCATCACGCGACCGGAAGACCGGTAAGCGGCGCTTCATGAGCTACATTTGCAGGGGTCTGGCTCCGGGCGATGGCTCGTCGCCCCGGCCAGAGAAGAATCCTGATAGTGAATTCCCCGACGATTCGCCGGCCATCTTCGAATAAGCAAAAGTGCCGCGAATGCTGTTGAAAAATCCGAGCAAGATGATGATCCCAAGTACGCCGACGGAAAGGACGCTGCCGGTCTTAGCGAGCATATAGATCTTTTCCAGGGCGAAGAGGATGAAGCCCGCAACCGCAGCCGCGCGGGAGTTTCTCGAGAGGCCAAACGCGATGCCAACGAACAGCAGGACGTCCAGCAGCGCCGCCGGCTTCGTCCCCATCACGGAGATTCCAAAGATCGCCAAAAGGACAAACAGAGTGGTCACGCCGGCGACGAACACGGCGCACCACATGCCGTAGCGCGCGGCTTCCTTGGCCCCTTCGACCGTCGACACGTCCGGCCAGTACCATTTTTTGCTTTCCATCAGCAGCACCTCGTTGAGAGTTGGTAACATGACGGATTGCGAGATGCCAATATGCTGCAGGGACAGGTGTTGCTAGCCGGCAACGGGCCGGACGAACGCGGGGAGTGAACGATCGGACAGGTGCCCCCTGCACGCCCGTTCAGTCGTTCAAAAGAAAGCACATAGATGCGTACTGGGCCACCTTGTCTATTGCCCAAGTAGAACCATGTTCCGTAAACTACGTCTCAGTTTGTGACACACTCCCCGGTTTGGAGATGAGAACGGAGTGTGAGACAGTAATTAAATGCTTTGAAATCTAGCGTCCCAGCGGCTGGATTCTGGGGTGCTGATGGAAGGCAGGAGTTGACCTCGAAGGCTGGCTTACTGTAGATTCGCACATCGCTCGAAGCCATCCTAGCACTACTGGGAGTCACTCCAGGTCAAGGGTTCGCATGATCAGGGACTTGGGAAAAACTGTATTTTCGGCGTTGCTGGTCGCGGCGCTGGCGTTACCTTTACCTTCGGCGGAGCCCGGGGCGAAGCCGGTCGTCAACAATTCGTCCAAATCATCGAAGTCGAGTTCCAAATCAAAATCGAAATCGCGCAAGAAGCTTGCTCCTTCGCGCTATAACGGTTACGCCCCGACCTACGCCGATTCGATCAGCGCCGATGATCCCACGTACGACGATCCTATCGTCCGCCAGGCCGCCGTCGAAGCACTCGGTCGCTACAACGGTTCCGTGGTGGCGGTCGACCCGCACACCGGGCGCATCCTCACGGTTGTGAATCAGAAGATTGCGTTCAGCGACGGCTACATCCCCTGCTCCACGATCAAGCCTACCATCGCAATCGCTGCCCTCGAAGAAAACGTGATCACCAGCGACACGATGCTAAAGGTTGGACGCCGGAAATATATGAATTTGACCGAGGCCCTGGCGCACTCGAACAACACGTTTTTTGAGGAACTCGGCCGTCGCATGGGTTTCGACACGGTTTCCAGATACGGCCGGCTTCTCGGCCTCGGCGAACTCGCCGGGTACAACCTGGCCGATGAGCATCCGGGGTCATTCCCGACACAGCCGCCGGCTTATGGCGGCGTCGCGCGAATGTCCAGTTTTGGCGAAGGCATTCAAATCACGCCGCTACAGCTCGCGGCCATTGCTGCGGCTTTCGCCAATGGCGGCACGCTCTACTACCTGCAGTATCCCCGCTCGCAAGAAGAAGCCGAGAATTTCGCCCCGCGGGTGAAGCGCGAGTTGAACATTTCCAACGTGCTTCCCGATGTGCGCGAAGGTATGCTCGCCGCGGTACTTTACGGAACCGGGCGGCTGAGCTATGACTCGGGTGGCGACGAGACGCCTCTCGGCAAAACCGGTACCTGCGACGATCATACCAACCCGTCGCGCATTGGATGGTTCGTCACGTACGCCGACGAAACAAATCCCAAGATTGCCCTGGCTGTTCTTCTTCGCGGCAACACGCGGCGCGTGAAGGGGCCGACCGCCGCGCAGGTTGCCGGCGGGATTTATCGCCGATTGCGCCAGCAGAATTACTTCACGTCCGATTCCAAGCAGACGGCTTCACTGCGAACCGCCGCCGGCAAGTAACAGCCTCGCCGAATCGCGGCAACCACCACATCCAAATTGGGATCTATGTCGTAAGAAGCGACGGGCATTACAAGCACGCAGCCCGTGCGCATGGCCCGTCTTTCGTCTGGGATCTTAGCGAGATGCGGCTCGATGCGGCCGCGCTTTGACATGCACAGAGACTACCGGCTCGCGCAGATTCATGTGCGTCTCGAAGCAGTCGTTGCAGAGCTGCATGCAGAACTGATCTTCGGTCTTGGCGCGAAAACTGCGGTGGCACTGGTGGCAGGTGGAGATTTTCTGGTGATGCGTCTGTTCGTGGGCGTGAATCTCAGGATGGACTTCAAGCATTTCGTGCGCTCCCCCCTTTCTTGATGGCAAACCGCATGCCATCAAGAGTGGCTGAAGATAAAAGACTTAACCAGCCATCGGCCGACGACCTTGCGCGATTTCACCCACGCCCCAGCGACAAATCACAACAAAGGGCCCCCGTGGAGCTTTCGGTGCATTGCTGTCCGAAATGGTTGACGCTGGCTCCTGGATGGGACAAAAGAAGAGTCGTACGGTATTCTGAAATCGGTTGGGGTGACGACTCGCGGGGGCGATTCGTCCAAGCAGTGAACCACTGTTGGGGGAAATTTGAGCCGCCCATTTTTCTGGACTTTGGGAAGCGTAATTCTCGCAGGACTCGTGGCAAACATCTTTGTTCTTCATCGGCGCCACGAAATTGAAGAGTCCTTTCAAGCCGAAGTAGCCCTAGCTCGTGCGGAGGCCGACCATATCCGCGCGCAAATCGTCGTGCCAACCTTGCAGCGGTTGCCTCGCGGCCAGAACTTCGCGGGCGCGCTCGAGCAGTTCGGATTGACCGCCGAAGAGGCCAGCGAAGCCACGGCCGCAGCCCAGCGTGCCTTCAACTTGCGCCAGCTTCGCGCGGGAAACACGATCGTTGTCGGACGTTCCGTCGTGGGCGAACTTCGTGAGATCAACTACAAGATAGACGCCGACCGGATGCTCCGCATTGTTCCCGCCACGACCGGCTTCTCCGCTGAAGTCAAAAACATCGACACGCACATGGAAGTCGAGTCCGTCGGGGGCCAGCTCGAAGATTCGCTTTTCAACGCCGTGGAAGACGCGGGCGAATCTGCCGAGATTGCGATGCGCCTGGCGCAGATCTTCGGCTATGATCTCGACTTTTATACCGATCCGCGCAAGGGCGACACGTTTCAGATCGTGATCGAGAAGAAGAAATACGTGAATGGTGGGACCGCCGGTTACGGGAGAATTCTCGGCGCCGAATATATCAACAACGGCAAAAAGTACCAGGCGTTGCTGTTCCACGATGATCTGGGACATCCCGCTTACTACACGGCTGAAGGAAAGTCTCTTCAAAAGGCCTTCCTGCGATCCCCGCTGAAGTTTGCCGCACCAGTGACTTCCCACTTCAGCAAGGCCCGCGTTCATCCCATCTTGAAGACCACCCGGCCTCATCTCGGCACCGATTACGGGGCCCCGGTCGGTACGCCCGTGCAGACCATTGGCAATGGCAAAGTGGTGTTTGCAAGCCGCAAGGGGGGCGACGGAAACATGGTCAAGATTGCGCACTCGCAGGGTTATGAGACCATGTATCTGCATCTGTCCCGGATCTTCGTGCATGTCGGCGAGCGCGTTGAAATCGGCAGGACCATCGGCCTTGTTGGGATGACCGGCCTTGCCACCGGGCCGCATCTCGATTTTCGCATCCAGAAGAACGGCCAATTCCTCAACTTCGAGAGACTTGGCCTGCCTCCGTCCGAGCCAGTATCCCGAAAAAACCTGCCCGAATTCGCGCAAGTGCGCGAGCAGTGGCTGCCGCTACTCGACCATCCGGAGCAACTCCAGGCGCAAAGCGCGCCGTCGACGCCCGCATCGCGGTAGTGGCGCGAGTTCCCGCGGGTAAACAGGAAGGCGCGCTTGACAAGCGCGTGGCTTCGTATATCCTATGCATAGGAATCCTAGGTATGCATCGATGAATGTCAAAGGCACTCTCCCCACCCTCATTCTTGAGGTTCTGCTCCGGGAGCCTAACCACGGCTACCGCGTCGCCCAGCTCATCAAAGAGCGCTCGCGGGGAGTTCTGGACTTCAAGGAAGGCACGCTCTATCCGGCGTTGCACAAACTCCAGAGTGACGGCCTTGTCGAGTCCTACGAACGCGTCGAACAGGGGCGCCAGCGCCGTTACTACCGGATCACCAGAGCCGGCCGCGCGACCCTGGCCAAAGACCGCGCGGAGTGGCGCGAAATTTCGAAAGCTGTAACGCTTCTTCTCGGGGAGGCCTGACTATGACCGCACTCGACGTTTGGTTGCGACGTGCCACGCGCTACCTCTCGCACGATTCCGCCTCTCAGGTGCGAACCGAGATCTGCGAGCATTTCGAATCGGCTCGGGAAGCCGCTCTCCAGACTGGCGCGACCGAGAGTGAAGCCGGCCGCCTGGCCTTGGCGGCTCTGGGCGATGCTGGAGTCGCAAATCGCCAATATCGCGGGGTTTTGTTGACGCGTACTGAAGCGCGACTGCTTCGCGGATCGAACTGGGAAGCTCGCGCGATCTGTTCCCACAGGCCTGTGAAATTGGCTCTGGTTGCGCTTCCTATCGTTGCCCTCGTGACGTCGATTGCACTTTTCCTTAGCGCGCATCCGGCGCCGGCAACACCTCTCTTTGTGGGCGGCATTGCGCTGGCCATCGCGCTGGGGATTCCGTTCCTGCCGATTTACACGCCTGCGCGTGCTCGTACGTATCGCATCGCGAAGTGGACCGCGATTCTATCGGCTCTCGCGCTTGCCTTCGGCGCAAACGCGCTCCAGTGGTCCTGGCTCATTGCCTGCTCTGTTTGGCCCCTGTTGTGGATCGAGCTGAAACGCATTTCCATTCGCCGCAAGCTTCCCGTTGCCCGGTGGCCGAAGCAGCTCTATTTGTAGAGACCGCGTGCACCTTCCTGGCCCCTTCCTTCATTCGCGGCTATCCTAACGAATCGCGCTCCTGTCCGTCTGAGGGGAAGGGAATCCCATGAGAAAACTATCCTGCGTTGCAATCTTTGTGCTGGTCCTTGCCCAACTTTGCAGCGGGCAAGCCCAGGCGCCAGCGCGGCCGGCTGAAGAGAGAGCAAGAGGCTGGCTCGACGCGTTCAACTCCGGTGACCGGGCCAAGTTCCTCGACTTCCTGCAGAAGTACCGGCCAGGCGCCGTTAGTCATATTGACGACACGCTGGAGTTCCGCTCGAATACCGGCGGGCTGGAATTGGAGAAGACCGAAGAGAACACGCCGACACGCTTTGTGGCGCTGGTTAAAGAAAAGCAGAGCGACCAATTCGCTCGCATTGCGTTTGAAGTCGACCCGGAGGCGCCTCACAAGATCAACAAGATCGACATTCGCGCCATCCCGCGCCCTGCGGAATTTGCCATTCCCCGCCTCAGTGAGGCGGACCTGGTCGTGGCCGTGAGCACGGAACTCGAGCGGGAATCCGGCGCGGATCTGTTCTCGGGAACCGTACTGGTGGCTCACAATGGCAAAGTGCTCTTCGAGCACGCCTATGGCCTGGCCAATCGCGAAAAGAAAACGCCGAATACGCTCGACACGCAGTTCCGTATCGGTTCGATGAACAAGATGTTCACGGCTGTCAGCATTATGCAGCTGGTGCAAGCCGGAAAGATCCAACTGAGCGATCCGTTTGGCAAGTATCTGGCCGGCTACGCCAACAAGGACATGGCCTCCAAGGTTACCATCCAGCAGTTGTTGACGCACACCGGCGGCACCGGGGATATCTTCGGCCCGGATTTCGATAAGCATCGACTAGAGCTGAAGACTCTGCAGGATTATGTGAACTTGTACGAGAGTCGGCCGCTGCTCTTTGAACCCGGATCGCACTTCGAATACAGTAACTACGGCTTTCTCCTGCTAGGCGTGATCATCGAGAAGGTTTCAGGCCAGAACTACTACGATTACGTCCGGGAGCACATTTTCAAGCCTGCCGGGATGAACTCCACCGATTCTTTGGCGGAAGACCAGACTGTCGCCACCCGCTCGACCGGCTATACGAAGGAAGGTTTGGGGCCCTGGCAGGACAACAAAGATACCCTGCCTTATCGCGGCACGTCAGCCGGCGGCGGTTATTCCACGGTCGGCGACTTGTTCCGCTTCGCACTCGCCCTCGAAAACCATACGCTTCTTGATTCTGAGCACACCGACCTGCTGACTACGGGCAAGGTCGATACGGGGCGGGGCCCCGACAAGTACGCTTTTGGCTTCTTCGACACCGGCGAAGGTGGCATACAGTGTTTCGGCCACGGTGGCGGCGCCCCGGGCATGAACGGCGACTTGAGAATCTGTCCGAAAGCCGGATACGTGATCACGGCGCTCGCGAACTTGGATCCGCCTGCGGCACAGCGCGCCACTGGTTTCATCACCAATCGCGTCCCCTTGAACTGAAGCTTGCTGTAACCACTGCCCGGACACCTCATCCGATACTTGCGATACACTTTCTGCCTGCAGGGAGGTTCTCATGTCCATTCGCCCGGTGAAGCGCCTGATTCAATCCAAGCCGACGCGCGAAGGTGCGGGTGTGCATCTCCGCCGGGCGTTTGGATTCGGCAATACTTCTGATTTTGACCCGTTCTTGCTCCTCGACGATTTTCGCAACGACGTTCCCGAAGACTATCTCGCGGGCTTCCCGTGGCATCCACATCGCGGGATCGAGACGATTACTTACGTCCTTGCGGGCACGGTCGAACACAAGGACAGCCTAGGCAACTCCGGCGCCATCGCTCCCGGTGACGTCCAGTGGATGACAGCAGGCAGCGGCATCATTCACCAGGAGATGCCGAAGGGCGACGAAGTCGGCCGCATGCACGGTTTCCAGCTCTGGGCGAACCTTCCTTCTTCACTCAAGATGACGTCACCGCGTTATCAGGAAGTGAAATCACTAGAGATTCCCGATGTGACCGACGACGATGGCACCGCCGTGCGCATTGTATGCGGCTCATTTTGGGGAAAGAAAGGGCCAGTCGATGGCATTGCGGCCGATCCGATTTATGTCGACGTTGCCGTGCCTCCCGGGAAACGCAAGGTCCTGCCCATCGAAACCACACGCCACGCCTTCGCTTATGTGTTCGCGGGCTCCGGCAAGTTCTGCAACGCTTCCGATCCGCTTGCGGTCCCAACGGAGCCTGTCGGCTGGCTCGACACCAAGCCGCCCTCGGACGCGGCGAACCGTTCCCTCGTTCTCTTTGACCATGGGGATGAAGTGGCAGTGCAGGCGGGCGATGATGGCATCCGGTTCTTGTTGGTCTCGGGCAAGCCGTTGGAAGAACCAGTGGCGTGGTACGGGCCCATCGTTATGAATACGCAACAGCAATTGCGCGAAGCCTTCGACGAACTCGACCGCGGGACCTTCCTCAAGACGAAGCGCTGACCGGTCTTCGGTGGGGCATCATGTCCGGAGTGGCGCGCGCCCAAACCTCCTGGATGACAGCGTACAGAAACGCGGTGGACAGTCCGAAGAGAATCCAGCCATTCAGCGCCTCCAGCGAGCCCATCAAATGCCACTGTCCCTCTAGAGTGAAGCCGGCGTGACCGAAGGTGGTCAAAGCGTTCAGAGAGTAGAGGGTGGCAGCCTTCTGGTTGGGTAGCGCGCCGAGGAAACGGAACGCGAAGGCCCAGATTGTGGCTTCCAGTCCGTGCAGCATTGTGACCATCACGGTTGTGCCAGCGATGAGCGTAACCACCACGCCCGGGAATGTGCGCCGCGTCGCCCGCGCGAAATAGTGGTCGAAAATCTGTTTGATCCCGAACAACCCGACCACGTGGATCACCACCGTCACGACGCACAAGGGAAGCCCCCAAAGCCAATCCAACGTCCACGGTGCAACTGCATCTACATCGATATGCATTCGGCCCTCCTCATGCGAGCATCTCCCCGTGCTTCAGGTGGAACGGATCCAGCAGTAACGATGCCGAAGCATATCACTGCGATCGACGTAAGCGCGCCGGAGGGCCTGGCATGCGGCGATTCCGTCACTGCGCTCGCAATATTGGTTTAGGTGAGTACTCAGTAGATGATGGGGAGCTTGGAGAAGTCGGCGCCGCTGTCGTCCGTCAGTCTCAGAATCATCAGCGTGCGGTCGTCGTGCGCCGCGCGACCGGGGCCCGTGTGGTCGTCGGTCGCCTTCACGATTTTTTGAGCCACCGTATAGCCGGGATCGGCCGGCGCCACGGTCGCCAGCACGGCCTTGAGGCGTTCGATGCCGAATTCTTCCTGATCTTTGTTCATGGCTTCGTGCACCCCATCGGAGGCGAACACCACAATGTCGCCAGGCTGCAGCGCCAAGCGAACTTCGTCATATTCCGCATCAGGCAACAATCCGAGCGGCATGCCGGTGATGCGCACTTCTTCCACCGAACCGTTTCGTATCAGGATCGGCAGGGTGCCGCCCGCGTTGGCCACATTCAGCTCCCGCAGGGCGGCGTCGTAGACTACGAACTGCATGGCGATGAATCGTGCGTCCAGCCGCGCCGCCAACAAACGGCCGTTCAACAGTGCAAGCATTTCGGAAGCGGAGGCTTCGCGATCGTGCACCAGTTCGCGCAGAATTCCGATGGCCAGCGAACCATAAAGCGCCGCCGCTGTGCCTTTGCCCGATACGTCCCCGATCGCGATCGCCAGGCGGCCGACACCGTACGGCAGCAGGTCGTAGAAATCTCCTCCCAGCGCCCGCGCTGGAATGTATGCCGTCGCCAGATCCAGTCCGGGCACTTCCCGAGCGCCAGAAGGAAGCAATTGCCGCTGAATCTCTCGTGCCGTTTCCAGATCTTCCTGAAGGCGGGTCTGGTTCTCCCGCGCCTCTTCAAATAGGCGCGCATTTTCGAGCGCCACGGCCACATACGAGCCCAGAATGTTCAGCAATCGCTCATGCTCTTTCGTGAAGGCGTTTGGTTCCGTGCTTTCCAGATCAAGCACGCCAATCAAGCGATCCTGACGCAACAAGGGCACCACGAGTTCCGCGCGCACTTCCACTTCGGTGTCGCATTGCAAGTAGCGCGGATCGAGCCGAACATCGTCCACGCGAATGGTGCGCCGTTCCGCTGCTGCCAGCCCGGTAATACCCTGATTCAAGGGCATTTGGAGTCGAGTCGGGAGGGCATCTTCGAACCGCAGCGAGAACACGCTCTCGAGAAGCTGCTCCTGCTCGTTCCACAACATCACCGTAAACACCTGGTAGTCGACCAGCTTCTTCACCCGCTCGGCGATCCTTCGCAGCAATTCCTCGCGGTCGAGAATGGCCGTCAGCTCATGGCTCATCTCATACAGCAAGCTCAGCGTCTGCCCTTGCTCCGGTTCCGAAATAAACAACTTCGTCGGCACCGGGTCCGCATCGCCGAGGAGTGAGAAAGGCACCATATTGGGCTTCTGTTCCATGTCCGAAGATTGTAGCTTCTTTGTTGGATGACGGGAGGGAAATAACGTTTCAAGAAAAAACGAAGATTCAAATACGCGGCAAAACCGCCAGGGTTCGCAGCCCGTTCACAATGATCTGCAGCCCCAGGGCCACCTGAATGATCCCCAAGACGATGCCGAGAATCTGCAGAGGCACCGCGGCGTATTTTAAGATCGGCCCAGCGAACAGCATCGCCACCAGATTCACCAGCATCAGGCCCACCAGTGCGCCCAGCACCACTCCGCGGGTCAGCAGGTCCGGCGTCAGCGTCATGCAGATGATGACCGCAGCAATTCCATATGGCGTCACGATCGTCGGGAACGACAGCGGCGATACCGCCAGCCTCAATGAGGGTTCGTATTCCCTCGGCCTGACTTCTTCTGCGTCGAACTGCTGCAACACTGTTCGAAGCGCCACTAAAAAGAGAATGATTCCAGCCGCGATCGCCAGCACAGGTATGGAAA
>Ga0335082_10000483_pt1 | contig 41231 bp, 45 predicted proteins | sample Lox_Sample_41_FD_206718 | JGI IMG/M metagenome (GOLD analysis project Ga0335082, IMG submission 206718) | Soil microbial communities from Loxahatchee National Wildlife Refuge, Florida, United States - Lox_Sample_4.1 | ecosystem: Environmental > Terrestrial > Soil > Wetlands | place: USA...
GAAGTCGATGCCAGGCGGACTTCCTTCAACTGAAACAACTTTGCCACCAGGGCTTCCTGGATGCCGTCCGCCACATATCCGAGCGCCTTCTCGTCCCCGATGATCTTCGGACGCATGACCGCCACGAACTTCCCCTGGCTCAGCGGGGGGATGCCACGCGTGTTCACGCCGGATATCGTGGGCTTGTTGAGCAGGGTCCTACCGACGAACGCCGCCATCACCAGGACCAATATCGCTGCCGTGATCCACATCCAGCGCTTGCCCGGAAGGTCGAGATTGACCCGCGACGGGTGAACAATCGGGTGCGGAATCATCTTCGAAAGCTGATCCGCGCTGATATTGGGATTCGCCTCCCAGGCCTTTAACTGCTGCAGCAGTTCCACCACCGAGTGATAGCGGTTCGAGGGTTCGCGCTCGAGGCACCGGCTCACGATCGCGCTCAGGGAGCGCGGAACGGTATTCTCGACATCCGAGGCGGGCTTGGCGACCTCGCGCGTGCGCTTCATCAGGCTGGCGATGGCGGTGTCGGCGTGGTAGGGAGACTTGCCGGTAAGCAGTTCGTAGAAGATCAGGCCGACACTGAAGATGTCGGATCGCTGATCCAGCGGCAGGCCAAGTGCCTGTTCCGGCGACATGTACTCCATCGTGCCGACAATGGCCCCGGTCTGCGTCATGCCGGAATCGCCGAGCGAACGCGCCAGGCCGAAGTCCATCACCACGATCCGGCCCTGTTTGTCGCGCATGATGTTTTGCGGCTTCAGGTCGCGATGGATGACGCCTTCAGCGTGCGCTGCGTCGAGGGCGCGGCAGACTTGCTCGATCATCGGAATGGCTTCCGTCGATGTGACCCTGCCGTTTCGGCGCAGCAGTGTCCGCAGGTCTTCGCCGTCGATGTACTCCATCGTGATGAAACGGATGCCGTCAGCTTCACCTAGGTCGTAGATGCGCACGACATTCTTGTGGGTGATATTGCGGGCGAGGATCAGCTCCTGCTTGAAACGCGCCAGGATTGCCGGGTCTGTCGCCAGCTCCGGGCGTATGACCTTGAGCGCGATCATGCGGTCGAGTTCGCGGTCCCGCGCCTGATACACGGCGCCCATGCCGCCCTGCCCGAGCACGCGGAGGATTTCGTAGCGTCCGCCGAATACAACTCCGGGCTGCAGACTGAGGAATGCCGCGATGCTCGATGCGGCAATGGAAGAAGCCGGCCCGACCGAATGCGGTGTGGGACTTGCGGGACTCTGCGTATGGTGGGCCAGCGTCGGCGCGTCGGAGAGCGGCGGCGGCGTCTGCGCGGCTGCCCCGACGTCATCCCCAAGGCGGCTCGTCCCAGGCATCGTCGGGCTGTCGGAATCGTGGGCCCTGTTGTCGCGATGATCCATGAAGGCAGCCTAGGTACGGAGAGCCAACGCGCGGAGCGCCTCGGTCCTGACAGCGAGGAGGCTATTGCTTAAGGTCGTCGAGGGGGGATCGAGGACCAAGCACCCCGATGGACTAGAAGTATACCCCCTACAGTTGGCATGGCAAAGGACTCCCCGATACACCCAAGGCACCCCTCGCCACGTCCCGCAAAACGCCGACCGGAGATATAATGCATCCCATCTGGCACGCTCCCGGGGTGAGGCATGGGACTGTATTCGCATTACGACGGCGCGCATAATCATCCGGTCAACCGGGCCCTCCACATGATCGCCATTCCCATCGGGTTCTCCTCCCTGATAGTGATCTGGTGGCACTGGATCGTTGCATTACTTCTGATCCCCACCGCATTTGCCCTGGCTTGGCTCGGCCATCTGATTGAAGGGAATAGACCGGCCTTCCTGACAAACCCGGTACATGTGTTTGTTGCGCCCGTCTGGCTGGCGAAGAGGATCTTCGGGAAAAGCAGGGCCTAGCGACGGCATCTCTTTCTTCGGAGGGGTGCCTTTTGGAATTCCCGCTGGACCGTGGTCCAGTCGCTGGGCGGCGATCTAAGACTGTGCGTCGGGCATACTCTCGGCCCGCTTCTTGATTCCGTCGAGCCACTGACGCCGGAGCAGGCCGCTTCCGGGCACAATCAGTCTCCAGTAACGGCCCATGCCGCTGCGGGTGAGATTGTCAGTCGCTAAGACACGTGTCTCGGTGGTGATTGTGGACCATCCGCTGCCCATGTCTTCCACGCTGAAGTCAAACGCCATTTTGACCGCTCCCTGCTCCCGATAATTGGCGAATTCCTGCAAGGTATGAATCTCGAGGCCGCGCTTTGCCCGCACATTCGCACCACCGCACATCACGATTTCATGCTCGCTGCCGCCGGAAACATAACCGGATGCCGAAAACGAGTCGAGAACACGCTTATCCTGCAGAGGATTGCTGTCATGAATGCGCAGCGCCGCGGCGCGAATTTTCAAAAGTGTGACCAGCGACTTCATGTCGCCGAACGTTGACTCGCGTGTGGCCTGCATGACCTGCTCGGGCCGGGCATGGATACGGGCCGAATGCTTCTCGGAGAATTGATATTCCGGCATGATCTCGTCGAGACGGGTTCCGCGTTGCGCGGCATGGAACGTCGAGGCAGGCCAATATAGAGCTGCAAAGGTCAGGGCCACTCCACTGCCAAAAATGAGAGCTCCTACGGCGCGTTTGCGGACTCCCAGGAAACGGAATGGGACAGCCACGTTCACTAGTCCACACAACGCCAGCACAATTCCCGAATAGACCAATGTACTTAGAGGTTGATAGGAGGCCCAATAGTTGAAGAGCAGAACAGCCGCGAACGCCATTACGGCAAGCAGCGTCCAAGCCACAGCCTTGGAAGACATGAGCACATCTCTCCTTGCGGTCGGTTTTGACCCAAGGATATGTTATGTAGTACGTGCGAATGGCCGTCCAGGTTCCGTGGTGCCTCGTTGCTATTCCATTCGCCAGACAGCCTCTACTCCGATTACCAACCGGTCGGTACGAGCATTTCGCTCAGCGACTGTCATCATGGTTAAATAAACTACTGGTTGCGTCTTGAGCGTTATCCCCGCGTGGCTTCCAGTCAAATTGAAATTCTCTGCAGATACCGGCAGACTGCAGGTCCCTCTCTCGTCCTCGCCGTCGGCGCGGGCGGCTCGGGATGACAATCCTGGAAGAGGGAAGAAATGGTGAGGACCTTGGACTTCCAGCTTAACGACGAGCAGTTGCACCTGAAGAAGAGTGTGCGCGAGTTTGCCGAGCGCGAAATCGCGCCCAACGTAATGAAGTGGGATGAGGCCAGCGAGTTTCCCCTGGCGACCATCAAGGAACTCGGCAAGCTCGGCTTGCTCGGCATCATCTTTCCGCCGGAATACGGCGGTGCCGGGATGGGTTACATCGAGTACGTGACTGCGATTGAGGAACTCTCCCGCGTCGATGGCTCCGTAGGCATCATTGTCGCGGCGCACACCTCGCTGTGTTCAAACCACATCTTCCTGGCGGGAAGCGAAGCGCAGAAGAAGAAGTACATCTCGAAGCTCGCAACGGGAGAATACATAGGCGCCTGGGGCCTGACCGAGCCGTCATCGGGATCGGACGCGGGCAGCGCCCGCATGACCGCCGCCAAGACCAAAGGCGGTTGGATTCTCAACGGCACCAAGACATTCATCACCAACGGCAGCTACGCCGACGTGCTTGTCGTGCTCGCCGTGACCGACAAGGCGGCGCACACGCACGGACTCTCAGCGTTCGTCGTTGAGAAGGGAACTAAGGGCTTTCGTCCCGGGAAGAAAGAAAACAAGCTCGGCCTGCGCGCCAGCGACACGTCGGAACTGATCTTCGAAGACTGCTTTTTGCCTGCAGAAAATCTGTTAGGCGGGGAAGGGAATGGCTTCATCGACGCGATGCGCATTCTCGATGGCGGGCGCATTTCGATCGCCGCCCTCGCGCTAGGCATGGCCGAAGGGGCATACGAAGCCGCGCTGAAGTATTCCAAGCAGCGCAAGCAGTTCGGCAAAGCTATCAGCGAATTCCAGGCGATTCAGTGGAAACTCGCCGACATGGCCACCGAGATTGAAGCCGCGAAACTGCTGACCCTTCGCGCGGGCGCGATGAAAGACGCCGGCATGAAGACGACCCTCGAATCCTCGATGGCCAAGCTCTACGCCGGCGAAGTTGCGGTGAAGTGCGCCAACGAAGGCGTACAGATTCACGGCGGCTACGGCTTCGTCAAAGACTATCCCGCTGAAAAGTTTTATCGTGACGTGAAGCTGTGCACAATCGGCGAGGGGACAAGCGAGATTCAGCGCCTGGTGATTGCGCGCCAGTTGCTGAAGGACTAGAGCGTAATGGTTCCTCCTGGTGCACATTTCCAGCCGACATCCTCTGCAAATGTCCTGCTGAGCTGAGCAAGGACAAGCGCAGTTGCCGCGGAATCAAAGGGCCCCTTTCTCCCAATCGGTTTCGCAGTTTCGGCGAGACAGGGCGCACGCTCGGGTGAAGGAAAGGACACCTCCGGAAGTCGAGTTCCCAGCATTCCTCTTCGTGCTTTACACTAAAGTTTTGAGTCAGAAACTCCACGTCTCGATCGAGCGGGTGCGCTCTGGCGAGCCTCGGGCTCTGGCCCGTGTCATTTCCATCGTCGAAAACCGCGCCGCCGATTGGTCTGAACTGCTGAAGGCTCTCTTTCCTCATACCGGCAGGGCGCGAATCATCGGGCTGACTGGGGCGCCGGGTTCAGGCAAGAGCACGCTTGTCGACCAACTGGCCAAACACTACCGGAAAGAGAATCAAACAGTTGGGATCATCGCGGTGGACCCGACGAGCCCGTATACCGGGGGCGCGATTCTTGGCGACCGTATCCGCATGCAGGACCACCATCGCGATCCCGGCATCTACATTCGCAGCATGGCGACCCGGGGATCGCTGGGTGGCTTGGCTCGGACCACCGCCGACGTTGCAACGGTGCTAGATGCTTCCGGCCGCGACCGCATCCTGATCGAAACCGTCGGGGTGGGGCAGGATGAAGTCGACATCGTACGTCTCGCCGATGTGACGATCGTGATTCTCGTTCCGGGCATGGGCGACGATGTGCAGACGATCAAGGCCGGCATCATGGAGATTGCCGACATCTTCGTCATTAACAAAAGCGATCGTGAGGGTGCGGAGCGCGTGGAGCGTGAGATTCGCGCCATGCAGTTGCTCGATACACGCAAGGATGGTTGGACCCCGCCTGTCGTGAAGACCGTCGCAAGCGAGGGAAAGGGCACGCCAGAACTCGCCGCTGCCATTGCGGACTACGAACAATACCTGCGAAGAGAGAATCTCGCCCAGAAGAAGAATGTTGAGAACTGGCAGGAGCGATTGGTCGAGATGCTCCGCGAGGCCATGTTGGACAAGGCCAGAGCAAGGCTGGACAACGGCCAGATGGCGCACTACGCGGCGGAAATCGCCGCACACAAACGCGATCCGTATTCTCTGGTGGAGGAGATCATCGCCGGTGTCGGAAAGAATCCATAACCACTGGCTGCATCAAGTGATTAGAGTTCTGTTGATGTCCTAATTCGAAGGGAGCGTAGCAATCATGGATTTACAGATCGATCATCTTGGAATTGCGGTGAAGTCGCTGGCGGCCGCGAAGGGGATTTACGAGAAGCTGGGCATGAAGGTTTCCATGGAGGAAACCGTAGCGCAGGAAAAAGTGAAAGTCGCGATGCTGCCCATCGGCGAGAGCCGCCTGGAACTGTTGGAGCCTACGACGGAGGATTCCAGCGTCGCCAAGTTCATTGCGAAGCGTGGAGAAGGCCTGCATCACGTCTGCCTGCGCGTGCCGGACCTGCCTGCGGCCGTGGCGAACCTCAAGAGCGGCGGAGTCCGGCTCGTGTCCGAAGAGATCAAGATCGGGGCGGGCGGGCATCGCTATGTGTTCGTGCATCCGCAGAGCACAGGAGGAGTGCTGCTCGAACTGGTGGACGGAGCGCACTAGCGCAAACGGGCGCCGCGCAAAAAGAAGGCTGCCGGTGGGGTGTTCTGCCTGGTTTCCTCGCCGCGCCTTACCATTGGATTCCATGGTCCTACTTGCGATCGACACATCCGGCAAGAACGGCAGCCTGGCGCTCGCACGCCTACCGGACAAAGGCGGTGAGATAGCAGTGCTTGAGGTCGTACCCTTGGGTGGGGGCACGTTCTCGGCGCAACTGGTTCCGCAGATTGCCGCCCTTCTCGATAAACACGGATTCACCAAGGCCGACATCGCCGGATTTGCTGTCGCGTCCGGCCCCGGCTCCTTCACCGGGCTCAGGGTCGGCCTGGCAGCCGTGAAGGCGCTGGCGGAGGTCCTGCAGGCTCCCATCGCGGCAATCTCCCTGCTGGAAGCGGTCGCGCACAGCGCGGAGATTGCAGGGCCCGTTCTCTCGGTGCTTGATGCCGGTCGCGGGCAGCTCTACGTCGGGCTATACGACGGAACGCCTCTTCAGATGCAAACGGAACGGCTCCTGAGCCGGGAGGAACTCGCGGCCGAAGCCCGGGAACGAGTCATTGTCACGCCCGACCCGCAACTGGCCGATGATGTCCGAGCTGCCGGATTCCAGGTGGCAGTCGCTCCTTATCCGCGGAGCGACGTGATCGCCCGACTGGGATGGAAACGCATTCTCCGGCACGAAACGGTCTCGCCGGAAGCGCTGGAGGCGAATTACATCCGGCGATCTGATGCCGAGATCTTCTCTTTGCCCAAGCACTAACAGCGCATGAATCCTGCTATTCGTCCCGCGACAGAAGCAGACCTGCCCGATGTAATCAGGATTGAGCGCGAATCCAGTACTGCTGCACATTGGACAATCGGGCAATACGCGCAACTGTTGAAGACGGGACTTGTGCTCGTGGCAACGGAGGCCGGAGGCGCCATCATTGGTTTCATTTGCGCAACAGCCGTGGGGCCAGAATGGGAGATTGAGAACATCGTTGTTGCCGGGCGCTCCCGGCGGCAGGGGATCGCCGGTGCTTTGCTGCAAAGACTGCTGGAACAAGTGAAGGCTCAGGGCGGCGAAGTCGTTAGGCTGGAGGTTCGCGAGTCGAATCAACCGGCGCGCACGTTCTATGAGGGGCAGGGGTTCGGTGAGACGGGCCGACGGCGACACTACTACAGGAATCCGGATGAAGACGCTGTTTTGTATCAGTTGCGAACACCCGAAGGGTAAACAACCCGGCAATTTGCACCATTTTGGGTGCGATTTCCCAGTTTGGACCTCCCAGCTGTGGAAAAATGGCCTATGAAAATCCATTGAAGCCGGTTTTTTCCTGTGCTACCGTTTAACCGAAGCGTAACAAAACCAGGAGGTCTGCTGGATGCTCACTCCGAGAGACCAACTCCTGGCTGGCCATGAAGAATTCCGGCGGCTAGTCCAGGAGCACTCGCAATATTCCCAAAGGCTGGAATCCCTCACCCAGAAGCGCTACCTCACCGAAGACGAAAAACTGGAAGAAGTCAGGTTGAAGAAGCTGAAGCTTCGCCTGAAAGACCAGATGCTGCATCTGGAACGGCAGTTCCAGCATACAGCCAATCAAGTGGCCTGAGCAGGGCCAAATCATCGCAGTTATGCTGGTTGCGGGGAGTTCTGCACTCATCGAAAGGCGCGGGTAAGCGCCTTTTTCTATTGTAGTTATGCAGAATTCAACAACCTCGCTCTATAATCATTTTGACTTTCCCATGGTTCGCGATGGCTACTTCTATGGCATAGGCTGTCTTGCTGCGGCGGCGCTACTCGTGTGGCTGACGGCATGGCCGTACGCTATTCCGATCGTCCTTCTGGGAGCTTTTTTCCTGTGGTTCTTCCGGGATCCGGAGCGCGAGATTCCTCAGATCGCCGGTGCCGTCGTGTCGCCTGGGGACGGCAAGGTTACCGACGTCTCGATCGTGAAGGTCGGCGGCGTTTCCCGCAGCCGGATCAGTATTTTCCTCAGCGTCTTTGACGTGCATGTGAACCGATCTCCCATCGCCGGCGTGATCCGCGACATCCGCTATCAACGGGGCAAGTTTCTCAACGCCATGGGCGCAAATTCCGCGGAGGAGAACGAGCAGAACGTCGTGACCGTAGAAGACGAGGGGCGAACCGTCGTCTTCAAGCAGATTGCCGGGTTGATCGCGCGGCGGATTGTTTTCGACAAGAAGGTCGGCGACCATCTTGCCCGAGGCCAGCGCGTAGGCTTGATCAAGTTCGGCTCCCGTGTCGACGTCCTGCTCGATGCCGATGCCAGCGTTCAAGTCAAACCCGGAGATCGCGTAAGAGGGGGTGCCTCCGTGCTCGCAATCCTGCCGGTGCCCGCAGTTCGCGAGCCGGTCCTCGCCGGACAACAGGAGGCTGGGTGGAAGAACTAACGCCCCACCGCCGCGATTCCGACCGTCCACGCGGACGCATGCGCAAGGGCATGTACATCCTGCCGTCGCTGTTCACCACTGCGAACATTGCCGCGGGCTTTTACGCCGTTCTGCAGGTGGTCCTTGCTACCGCCGCCGAGCCTTGGCATCTCGATTTCGCAGCCAAGGCGATTGGCTTCGCTGTGCTGTTCGATGGGCTCGACGGACGCATTGCCCGCATGACCCATACCGACAGCGAGTTCGGACGCGAACTCGACTCCCTGGCCGACGTGATCACCTTCGGTGTTGCCCCGGCTCTGCTGGCTTGGATGTGGGGATTCCACCTGCTGCCTTTGACGATTGATCACGCCCTCCGCGCGAAGGTCGTTCAGCTGGGATCGATCGCGTGCTTTGGCTTTCTCATGGCGGGGGCGAGCAGGCTGGCGCGCTTCAACATTACGGTCAACCCGCAACCTTCGAACCCCGGCCGCCCCGGAAAAAAATACTTTGTTGGCATGCCCATTCCTGCCGGAGCGGGAGTGATCGCGGCAGTGGTTCATTTTTCGGACGGCGACCCCATCATCTCGTGGTGGACGGCCGCGAGCTGGCTGATGATGGTCGTTGTCGTTGCCTACCTCATGGTGAGTACGTGGCGCTTTTACAGCTTCAAGGACATTGATTTTCGTTCGCGGCGTCCTTTTCGCCTGATCATCCTGATCGGCATTCTGTTCGCCCTGATATGGTTCTACTCGGGCCCCGTGCTGTTCGGCATTGCCATGCTCTACATGGCGTCGGGCGTGCTGTGGCGGCTGCAGTGGATTTTCCGGCGGAAGAATCCTCCTGCACCCCCGGTGTACCGGGAGGCATCTCAGACTTCATGACCATTTCCTCGAAAACCGCCGCCGCGCAGGCGGATCTTCGCGGCGCCAATCTCTACCGTTTGGCCATTGTCGGCGCCGCCACGCTCAAAGGGAAAGAAGTCGCCGAGATCCTGAAAGACCGCAATTTCCCCGCAATTGATGTCCGTCTGCTGGACGATGACGAGTCTCTCGGCCGCCTCGAAGCGATGGGCGACGAAATGAGCTTTATCCAGAGCGTACGCGCCGACCAGTTCGAGCGCGTCGACTTCACCTTCTTCACTTCGGATCCGCATTGCACGCGCGAAAACTGGAAGACCGCCAGGGACCTGGGCAGCACCATCGTCGATTTGTCCTATGCGCTGGAAGATGAGGCTGGCGCTTCCATTCGCTCGCCCTGGGTCGAACGCCAGTCGGGGCAGCCGATTCCGCCGGAGCTGCAGCCCGCTCCCGTCGTAGTGGCCCACCCGGCTGCGACTGTTCTTGCGCTGCTGGCCTTGCGGAGTGTCAAGGTGGGGAAACTCACCCGCCTCGTTGCGACAGTCATGGAGCCCGCTTCCGAGCATGGGCAGAGGGGCATGGACGAGCTGCACGAGCAAACCGTGAACCTGCTCTCCTTCCAGGAACTTCCGAAGACGGTCTTCGATACTCAGGTCGCCTTCAACATGGTCGCCCGCTACGGGCCAAAATCTCAGCCGCCGCTCGATTCCGTGTCACAAAGAGTCCTGAAACACTACCGGCGCATCGCTACGGATGCGATCGAGCCTTCGCTGCAACTGGTGCAGGCGCCGATTTTCCACGGGCACGCTTTCTCGATTTACGTGGAGATGGAAAAGGCAGTGGCTTTGGCAGATCTTGCCAATGCGCTTGCCGGAGAGCACGTCCTCATCGCCCCGGACCCGGAAGAGATCCCATCGAACGTCGGCGTCGCCGGGCAGGGCGATATTCTTGTCTCTCTCTCCCGCGATGCGAGCCGCGAGAACGGGATCTGGCTTTGGGCGGCCGCCGATAACCTCCGCGTGGCCGCGCTCACCGCCGTCGAGTGCGCTGAAGCCATGACTGCTTCCAGGCCGAGAGGTCAGATTCAATGACGCGATGGGGCGCTGCGGTCGCCTGCCTGTGTCTGGCCACGGCCAGTTGCGGCTATCACACCGCTGGACATGCGGGGAACTTGCCGCAGAACGTTCACACCATCGCCATCCCCGGTTTCGTCAGCCAGAGCCAAACGTTCCGCATCGAGCAACTGATGACGAATGCCGTCGTGCGCGAGTTCAACACGCGCACACAATTCCATGTCATTCATGAAACGCGTCCGGAAGCCGATGCCGTGCTCCGGGGGACGGTTTTGTCGGCCTCGGCGACCCCGCTCGCCTACGATTCCAGAACCGGACGCGCCGCCAGTATGCTGGTGACGGTCAGCATGCAGGTCACGCTGACCGATCGCGACGGCAAGGTGCTCTTCCAGAATCCGTCGTACCTGTTTCACGAACAGTACGAGTTGTCGCGCGATCTCCCCAGCTTCTTTGAAGAGGACTCGCCCGCCGTGGACCGGCTGTCGCGTGATTTTGCACGCACTCTCGTTGCCAGCATCCTGGAGGCATACTGATGCGTGGTTTCGCTCAGTCGGACCGGTTTCTCTCGGAGCTCGAATCGCGCAAGCTCAAGCCCGCCTATGTGTTCGTTGGGGACGAGGCGTTCTTCCGCAAGCGTTGCCGCGACGCTATCCTCGAGCATCTGGTCACCCCGGATGCCCGCGCGTTCAGCGTCTTCGAATTCGACTTGGTGGAGACCCCTCTGAGTGAAGTTCTGGATCGCGCCCGTACGCCGTCGCTGATGGCTCCATTCCAGATATTCTTCGTGCGCGGCGTTAAGACCCTGTTCGGCCGCGGCTCGAACGAAGAGAAGGTCGAAGCCATTGGCGACTACTGCAAGAATCCCAATCCCGACGCTCTCCTGATCTTTGTTGCGGATCACGTCAGCATCCCGGCCGACGCACGCCGGATGGAGATGACGGATAAGGATCGCTACCAGAAGATCCGCGAGGACCTCGGCCCCTTCTGCGGCATCGTGGAACTCTCGCGTGTCGAAGAAGGCGAGGCCGTGCGCTGGATCGCCGAGTATTGCGCTACCCGCGGCGTCAAGATCGATGCGGACGGAGCCCGAGAGCTTGTCGACGCCCTGGGCGGTGACATGATGATGATCTCGAACGAACTGGAAAAGCTGATCCTTTACGTCGGCGAGAGGAAGCGTGTCGCGCTGGGCGATGTCGAAACCATGGTGCTGGCGGCCAAACAGCGCTCACTCTACGAATTGACCGATGCGATCTCCTCCAAGGATCGCGTGCGCGCACTGGAAGTGCTGGATGCGTTGCTCTCCACCGGCGACGGCGAAGAGGCTGCCATTGGCCACCTCTACATGCTGGCCAAAACGTTCCGGCAGATGCTGGTGATTCTGGAGCGCAACGTGCGCGACCAGCGCATGCTCTGGGCAGCGCTGTGGCAGGGTTTCCGCGTGCCGCCGTTTGCCGCTGACGATATCATCCGCCAGGCGCGGCGATACAAATCGAAACGCGAACTCACCCGCGCCATCCGCCTCGTGGCCAAGGCCGACTTGGCCTTGCGTTCCAGTCCAGTCGGGAAGCGGCTGGTCCTTGAGAAACTGGTGCTGGAACTCGCCGGCGAGCCCAAGGCTGAGCCTGCGGGCGGCTGGCTACAGGAAGAATTGCCGGTATAGATCCCGAAGTTTGCCGTGAACGTTCCCACCTATCTCGATCGTATCGGCTACAACGGTTCACTCACCCCGAAGGCCGAAACCTTGCGCTCCCTCCATCGCGCCCACATGCTTACCGTCCCCTTCGAGAATCTCGACATTAGTCTGGGGCGGCCGATTGTCTGCGACGAGGTCCGTTTTCTGCAGAAAGTCGTAACCGAACATCGTGGGGGATTCTGTTACGAGCTGAATGGCGCATTTGCGGCACTTCTGCGCGAACTCGGTTTCCAGGTCACGATGCTTTCCGCGCGCGTTTGCCGGGACGATGGCAGCGAAGGGCCCGACTTCGACCATATGACCCTGCGTGTCGATCTGGATCAGACGTGGATCGCCGACGTCGGCTTCGGGGATTCCTTCGTTGAACCTCTGCGCCTGGACCCAGGCTTGGAACAGGAGCAATCCGGCCGGCGCTATCGCATTACCGAGTCAGGCGACCGGTTCCTGTACGCAGCCACCTCCGGCGATGCCTGGAAGGGGCAATACTCCTTCGATCTGCGGCCGCGGAGGCTCTCAGAGTTCGGGGCCATGTGTCACTATCAGCAGACCTCGCCGGATTCACACTTCACGCGCAAACGGATCTGTTCCCTGGCGACTCCCGATGGCCGAATCACGTTGAGTGACGATACATTCATCGAGACGCGGGACGCGCAGCGGAAAGAACGCACCTTGGCTGCGGAAGAATCGCGCGCTGTTTTGCTGGAACGTTTCGGAGTCGACCTGCCTGGGTGATCGCGCTTTAGCTCTTCATCTGCTCGAGCGCTCGCTTCAATTCCTCGATCTCATCCGAACCGGGTCTGATTCGCTGCAGGCGGTCAAGTTGCTGCCGTGCCGGAGCCGCTTGTCCATTCTTTGCGTAGGCCAGTCCGAGGTGATAGTTGTAGGTGGCGTTGTCGGGTTCCGTCTTGACTGCCTGTTTGAAGAGATCAATCGCGGAGTTGTAAACGCCCTTGTGATAGTACGCCCAGCCCAGAGTGTCGGCAGTGCTGGCCAGATCGGGACGGCGGCGCCGGGCGGTCTGTGCCATCGCCAGCGCAACGTCCACATTTCCGCCTTGCTGCAGCATGACGTAGGCAAGGTTGTTTGAGGCGATGGGGTCTTCCGGCCGCAGTTCCAGCACACGCTGGTAAACCTGCTTGGCGTGATCCCAGTCCTTCTTGTTCTCGTAGATGCCGCCTGCGAACAGCAAGAAGGCAACTTCCTTCGCGTTGTTCTTGGCGGCGTCGAGGTACGTCTGCAGGGCTTGATCCGTCTTGCCCTGCGCGTTCTGGACCAGGCCGAGGCTCAGAAGAGCTTCGGTATTGTTCTTATCAAGCGCTGCTGCCTGCTTGAATTCTGCTTCTGCTCCGGCCGCATCGTTCTTCTGTTCGAACAGGAGACGGCCCATGATGATGTGGAACCCGACATTCTGCGGATACTTGCGCAGCTGGTCCTGCGCTACGGCAATCGCTTTGTCGACCTGCTTTTGCGTCAGATAGACGTTGAGTACCCCACCCAGCCCGTCGGCCGAGTTCGGATCCAGATCCAGCGCCTTCTGAAATGCCTTTTGGGCATCTGCCTGCCGGCCCTGCACGACGCGCAGGTTTCCAAGTTGGACATAGGCGGCCGCATTGTTCGGCGCCTTGGCGAGGGACCGATTGATGAAGTCTTCTGCCGATGCGAACTGCTTTCGATCGATGTCTGCCACTGCGCGCAGCAGATATCCATCCGGCGACCCCGGTTCCAGGGAGATGATCTGGTCTGCTTCCTGAGCAAGGGCGTTCGCGTCACTGCGCGCGATGGCCGCGCCCGCCAGAGCGCGGTGCGCCGTGGAGAGATCTGGTTGCAGCGCAACCGCCTGCCTCCATTCCGCTTCCGCCTGACTCGTATTGCCGGCCTGATCGAATGCCAGACCCAGCTGATAGTGCGCTGCCGGATTGGCCGGTTCATTCTTGAGAACATTCTGCAGCGTCGTAATGGCCGAGCTCGCTTTGTTGTTTCGAGTCTCGATCTGCCCTTTGCAGATGAGGGCCTCCGAATCGTCGGGTATGGCCTTGAGAATTTCGTCGTTCAGCTTCTGCGCTTCCGACAGGCGATCTTTCAGAATCAACGCCTGAATGTAGGTCCTCTTCACCGCGACGTCCTGGGGATGATCGTGATAGAGGCTGCTGAACTCCGTCAAAGCCCGATCGATCTGACCGTTGGCCATGTAGAAATCACCCAGCAACCGATAGCCGATCGGATTATCGGGAAAGTCCTTTTTCGATTGGATGAGGAACTGTTCTGCCTCCGAAATCTTATTCTCGGCGATGTAGAGACGGGCGAGCGACAACCGCGGAGCGGGATCGTCAGGGGCGATCTGGATTGCACTGCGGTATTGTTGTTCCGCCTCGCCAAAGCGCTCCCGGACCTGATAGAACTTGCCGAGGGAAACGATCGCGTTCGTGGATTTCGGGTCGAGCTCGACGGCTTTCCGGAAACTGCCCTCCGCCGCGTCCCACAGCTGTCCTTGCATTTGCAGCAATGCCTGGTTCAGATAGGTTTCCGGCCGGTTCGGATCGAGCTGCAATGCTTTTTGCATCGCCGCGAGCGCGGCGCCCAGGTTGTTGCTCTCGGCGAGGTAGTTCGCCTGTGACACATACACCAGAGCGTTGTCAGGTTGTTTTTGCAGGAGCAGGTCCAGGTGTTCCTTGGCTTCCTGGAGTTGCGGCGAGCGCGAAGTGAGCAGCAGATTGGCAATGTCCAGGTGTGCGGCGTAGTGATCGGGTTTGATCTCCAGGGTGCGTTGCAGCTGTTGGAACGCATCCGGCCACCGCATCAACTTCATGTCCGCTTGCGCAAGTTCGTAATGCGCTTCCGCGAAACGCGGGTCGACCTGGATGGCATTCTCAAACTGGATGGCAGCTTCGGCGTACTTGCCCTTCTGGTAGTAGCTCTGCCCGCTCTCGAAGTACTTTCGCTTCTTCACCTCGGGATTCCGGGACGAGCAGCCGGTCAACATCGCAGTCAGAACACACGCAACGACCACGCCAGCTTTCCATACAGACGGTTTTGCCATATGCATCTCCCCGAAGCCCTTTACCCCAAAAGGTTCGTCATTTCAACAGCCCGCTACACCAAGGTACCGCCGGTCGGCAGGCCTAAAAAGTTACCGCGGCTATTATCGCAGACTTGGGAAGTCCCTACGTCGAAGTCGCGCCCAGAGCGGGGTTTACGCTCGCGGACAGGCGCTTTGGTAATCTGCCGGAATCATACTGGAAATGGCATAGTTTGACCGGCTATGACCCATTTCCCCCAAACCAACCCTGCCCGGCGTTCGCCCCGGGTGCAGCTGAACGGATCGGTGGCAGCCGCCATCCGAGCCGAAGGCGGCCAGCGGGCGCGCGCAAAACTCCAATCCATTTCCATTACCGGCGGCATGCTGCAGTTGGCGGTCGAACTGTCAGCGGGCGATTTCGTGGAGATTGCCTTCCATACTCGGTCCGGCGCCGTGCACGGTATGGCGGAAATGCTGCAGCCGGTGCGGAAGTTCCAGGCCGCCTGCCTCCAGCCCTTCCGCTTCGTGGCCTTGGGCGACGATGACCACCGCAAGCTGCGCATGGCGCTCGACAGCGCTCTTGATCGTAGTTTTCTGGACCCGGTCTCGGACCAGCTCAAGTCGCCGCCTGGATTGTAGTTTTGCAGAGACGGGGCTTGCCCCCTCTCCCACGCGCTGGCGATCCCGGCGAGTCGCTATACTGGACTTGCCTGCATGGTGCGCCACGCCATTACGCATTCTCCTGCCGAGACGATTGCCTTCGGACGAACCCTCGCCGCTGACCTTCATCCGCCACTCCTGATCCTCCTGCGCGGCGACCTCGGCGCGGGGAAGACCACGCTGGTCAAAGGAATCGCTGAGGGTTTCCGGGCAGCCGAAGCCAACGATGTGACCAGCCCGACGTTCACTCTCGTTCACGAGTATCGTGGCCTGGCCGTCACGCTCTACCACATTGACCTGTACCGCGTAGATACGCAGCGCGACCTCGAAACCCTCGGCCTCGACGACCTGATGAACCCAGACAGCATTCTGCTGATTGAGTGGGGCGAGAAGTTCCCTCGCTTCCTGCGCGAACGGAATCTGGAGATAGCCCTGCAGCGCGTCGGCGAGAACGATCGGAGAATTGAGTTGTCCGAAGAACAGGGGAGCGAGCTTATCGCAAACTGATGATCCGGAAAGGCAGGCGCAGGCAGGCCACCGGCGCGCTCCACTCGCGAACCATGGAGAGTAGGATTGCCATGGCAAACAAGGCGAACGCGAGCCGATTGTGTTTCACCATGACATTGTGATGGTTTCAGGCCAGCGTGGGCAAGCTGTCCCGGCTGATGTTCGCATCCTTGGAACTGCCGTCGCATCCAATCGAAGAATGACACCACAATATGCGGGAACGCTGCGTAAGGTAATTGCCGAAGACCTCGTTGTGGGGTTAGTCTGCGCCGATCGCGATGGCAACCGGGTCCGCATCGATCGCGTGGATCGCGAAGCGGGCACGCTCGCCTATCACTTTCTCAACGATGAATTACGGGTGCAGGAGGGAATCCAGGAGCGCGCAATCCGGGACTTTTTGGTCGAGGGCTGGTTCCTGGGGTAGGCTGTTGTTGTATAGCCGTCACTTCTGCAATCGCTTCTCTAGAATCCCATGATGTTGTACCCGCAGTCGACGTAGATGATTTCGCCCGTGATTCCCGAGCCGGCGTCAGAAGCAAGGAACACACCCGTGCTGCCCACTTCATTCACATCCACGTTGCGCTGCAGCGGCGCACGATCCGCGTGCGACTTCAACATGTCACTCAAGCCGGAAATTCCACGCGCGGCCAGCGTCTTGATGGGGCCGGCGGAGATCGCGTTCACTCGGATCTTCTTTTTCCCCAGATCGTACGCCAGATAGCGCACCGTGCACTCCAGCGCGGCTTTTGCCACTCCCATCACGTTGTAGTTCGGGACGACTTTCTCCGCTCCGTAGTAGGTCATGGTAATGATGCTTCCACCGTCTTCCATGAGCGGCGCCGCTCCGCGGGCAACGGCAATCAGCGAGTACACGCTGACGTCATGCGCGACGCGGAAGCCCTCGCGGGTCGTATTGACGAATTCACCTTTCAGCTCATCCGCCGGAGCGAACGCCACGCTGTGCACGAGCGCATGCAACTTGCCGTATCGGCCCTTCAATTTCTCGAAGAGTTCGGCGATCGCTTCGTCCCTTGACACGTCGCACATGAAGGCTTCCGCACCCGGCAGCGACAGGATGAGGTCCCTCGCCTCCTGTTCCAGCCGTTCATTCTGGTAGGTGATCGCCAGGTTGGCGCCCGCAGCGTGCAACCCCTGCGCGATCGCCCAGGCAATCGAGCGCTTGTTGGCTACTCCGAAGACGACCGCATTCCGGCCCTTCAGATCTTCAAACATTCGACGGAAACTCCTCCCCCGAAAAACAGAAAGAATAACAGCCCGAAGTGCAGATGGCGACCCCGCGCGGCTAGTCGGCAGCCGAGGTCACAGCCTCCGCTGTTCTCATCGGCCAACACGCACTGCCGAAGGCGAACGCATACACGATGGCAATCGCGCCGAATCCAGCCGCCAGACTGATCCGCGAAGCAATCCACCCGACACTGAGCGCCAGCATGATCTGCAGCAATGTTCCAAAGAAGTAGAACGTGTTCTGCACTCGTCCCATGAAATGGGACGGCACCTGCTCCATGAGGCTCGTATTCATCGCCACGCCGCTGATGCCCCGGGCCGATCCCATCATTCCATACAGCAGCACGGCTCCGGCGAACCACGGCGAGAACGGCGAAAGCGCCATCGAGACCGTCAACAGTCCCATTGCAATTGCAATCGCGGCACGGGATCCCATCCGCGCCATGAGCGCAGGTGTATACAGCGCGCTGAGGAATGCACCTACGCCCCAACCGCCGTTGAGCCAGCCGTAACCTTTTGCGCCCGCATGAAACACGTGATCGCTCAGCGGAGGCGTGACCACAACCCCGGTCATCATCGCTCCGAGGAAGAGTGCCCAGCTCAATCCAAGAAGGATCACCCTGCGGTTGTTGCGCAGAAAAGCCAACCCTTCGCCCATCTCGCGCAGGAAGCGTTCGAGCGCCGTCTCCGCCGCTTCGAGATCGTGCTTCAGTTCGGACGCGCGTGGCACAACGCGGCCCTGGCGTACGGCGAAGTAACAGAGAAAGGACACAACATAGGTGCTGACATCCACCACGAGCACGCCGCCCAGCCCGATGTGCTCGTAGACAAATCCTACGATTGCGCCGGCGATCATCCACCCGCCCTGCACTCCGGCGAGCAGAATCGTGTTCGATTTGACGAACTCGCGTTCCGGCGTGAGTTCCTGAATCAGCGCCGTGATCGTCGGCCAGAACATCCAGAAACCCGCCGCCACCAGCGTGTTCATCAAGTAGAGTTGCCAGACCTGGACGCGATCGAGAAATGCCAGAACGGCCACGACCGCGATGATCAGCGCGCGCGCCACGTCCAGCATCATCACCAGGCGCCGCCGGTCCTCGCGGTCGATAATGACCCCCGTGAAGGGCAGCATCAGCATGGCGGGCAGGGTCTGAAGAACAGCGAACGTCCCCAACGCCATCTCCGAGTGCGTCCTCTGCAGGACAGTCCATGCCACGGCGGCGGAGTTCATCCCGCTGCCCAGCATGGAGATCACATTGGCCGCAAATACAAAACGCAACCCACGCCGCTGCAAAGCCTCACCCATGATTTGAATCTAACACGGTGGGTCGGTCCTCAGGACGAGGGTCACAGGTCACAGGTAACGGTCAGAGCACTGCGGCGCGGAGCACTCAACGATGAGAAGGAAATTCTCTTCACCAGTTGCTGAGACACAACAAGTCGAATGAAGAAGATCAAGCCTGAGACCAGTGACCAGTGACCAGTGACCTGAGTCTCAGTTTTCGCTCTCTTCGGGTGGCGCCTTGGGTGCAGGCAGGGCCTTACCGGGCTTTCCCCCGCCAGGAGTCGGCGGCGGCGTCGGAGGCGCAACCGATACGGTTCCCTTGTTGATTTCAATCGAGCCGTGCTCATTGTTGATCACCAGGCGCGGGCCGTTGCTTCCGATCGAGCCAGTGGCGCTGGACTGATTCTCGCTGCTCTCGATCTTCAGTTCGCTGAAGTCGCTGGAGATTTCGCCGCCGCTGCGCGCGCGCGCCTCAACCTGAAACGCAACGTTCGGCGGGACCGTGACTTGCACGTCTCCTTTTCGGTTTTCAATCTGGATGTTCCCGGCCTTATGCACTCCGACTTCTACCGTGCCATTCGAATCTTGCAGGCGCAGATCGCCCGACAGGCCGACGAGGCTGATGTCCTTCGACCGGGTATTCAGGCGCATCGGGCCGTAGAGGGAATCGGCGCGCAAATCGCCGGAGTCGAGGTCGAGACGGCCGTCCAGTCGCGAGAATTCCATCTCGGTACGCGAGGAGCGAAAGCTGACCGTCTTGGTAATCCGAACCAGCCGCACACTCTCATAGAACTCGCCGTTCAGGTGGAGGGCTCCGTCCACATCTTCGACAGCCACTTCGTTGGCGCGTCCCTGAATCGTGACGTCGCCCTTCATGCGCTGCAGGCGCGCAGAACTGCGGTCGAGATCGAGCGTGGCCGCTCCGGTATAGTCGCTGATATTCACTTCCCCGCGCTGGTGGTTGATCGAAGCGTTGCCGTTCGTGCCGCTCAGGTTGAGGTCGCCGCGCTTCCCTGTGATGACCAGTTCCACATTACGCGGCACAGAGATGTCCATATCCGTGGCGACGCCTTTGTCTCCCGCGCCCTGTGTATTCGCGTTCAGGGTGACGATTTTGTCGCTGATCGTGATTTCCGGCTTGGTTTTCTGGTTGTAGCTGTCCGCCTCTTCCTGTTTATCGGCGCGGATCCGCTTCCGAATCGAGACCTTCACCATGTGCGCGTCATCCGACGTATTGATCGAGACGTTGCCCCGTTCATCGTTGATGCGCAACGTCCCGCCGGCGGGGAACTCCTTACTGAGTTCGTCGCTGTAGTTGAACGTCTGCCCGCCAAACAGGTCTTCGATGTCCTGATTGTCATTGATGCGAATCTGATCGCGGATGTTCGGCCAGATGCGGACAAACTGGGTCGCGCTCAAACCGATACAGATGATAAACAGGACCAGGAACACGCCTCCGGCGCCGATCCCACGCGAGGGCACGCCCAGGCGTTTCGATTGCTCATGCTCAATCAGCTTGATCAGTCCCCACAGAATGAGCAGTGCCGGCCAGTACTTGGCAAACAACAGGCCGAACGAGTACCGGTCGAGCACACCCAGCGTCATCAGCAGGAAAACCACGCCGACGATGATCAGAACGACGGGCCCCGCGATTGACCGCGCCGGACGCGGCGGCGGTGTAACCATCGGACTAGCCATGACTCACCTCGCTGGGAGGAGTTGTTGGGGGCGTCGTACTCCCACCGCTTGCCGGACCCGCACCAGGGCCGGGTAGCTCCCGGTGTCCCTCGGAACTGGCCCCGTCTCGAAACAGCTTCACTCCGCCAATAACCAACAAGACCGCGCCCACATACCCTAAGCCTCCGATATGGCGAAAACTGTCGATCATGGCAACGATGCCGATGGTCGCCAGAATTACAGGTCCCATCAGTCCCTGTACACGGCACCGTTCGCAGGTGCAGCCTGCTGGGGTTCCAAACAATCCCCAACGAGTCGCAAACATCCATCCGCCCAGGAGTATCAGAAGGAGTGGCCAGAAGTGGTTGAAGTTGACCTCAAACAGACCGGCAGTGTGCAGCAGGAAAAACACTCCGATGACAATCAGCACCACAGCGCCTGCCGGGATCTTGCTCGCTTCCAATTTCTGGCCGCCAGAGAAAGTCTGAGCCAAGCCGAAAGGATCAGGAGCAGGTTGGCCGACTTGCAGCGCTCGTGCCGAACGCACGGCATCGATGATTTGGTACACGTAAAAGAAGGCGATGCCGAACCCGCAGATTACCCCCAGAACTTCACTGCCATGCGAGCCGCTGGCACTGGCCCCTGCGATCAGCAACCCAAAAATAATCAGGTGTGCCAACCCTTTCGCATACTGGCCGGTGTAAACCGCACCCACACCGAATGGAAAGAATCCGGCGAGAATTCCGGCCAGCGCGGGATTAGGTCCTGAGGCGGGGGCATAGGGAGAGGCACCCGCTACGGGTGCGCTGGGAACAAACCCAGCAACACCAGGAGGCACCTTGCCCTCCATCTTCGCGCCCAGGCAGTCCTCGCAATAGATCACGCCCTTGACTGGACGTGTGCAGTTCGCACACAGCGCTTTTCCGCAGGTGCGGCAATAGGCCACTGCTGATGCGTCAGCATGATTGGCGCAGTTCATACAAACCTCCTGTTCGTGGTCACCGTCACGTCAGGTGGCAGATCCATCAGCCCGGCTAGCACCGGTTGGTTCTCCTCACGGGAGTAGTTGCGTTCCTGTTTCTCGTCTGGTTGTCCACTTGTATTGTTGTTGTTGTTCTTCCGCTCTTGCGATGGTTTTTCGGGGCCGGGCTCGGCGGGAGTTGTCGCCCGCTTGAATTCCCGCACCCTTGATTCGATCTCGTAAACGAACCGGATGTTCTCGTAGAACTTCACGACCCGTCCCTGTGTGCTGTAATACGTTCTCCTGATGGCCGCTGGACGCAAGTCGATTTGCGCGAAGTCGGACGGCTTCACTCCCGCTGCGCTCAGAATCAGCGAGAACGAAAAGAAGATCATCCCGAACGACATGGCGAAACGGGGCTGCCGCACGAAGGTGAAGGTCGGAGTCGCAATCGAATCCCACCATTCGCGAATGCGTTCACCCAGTGGTGTCGTTCCCGCCTTCGATGCTGGCACGTGCAACCGGGCGCTTGAGATGCCGGTTGTCGCCGCCAGAATGTTGTGTACCAGGTACGCCGGAGGCTCAACCTCCTCCAGCGTCTTCAGCCAGTGCTCTCCCGCCACGGCATCTGCCAACAGCGGTCCGCACACCGGACAAATCCGGCTGTGCGCTTCAAAGCTCTCCTTGCGGGCGCCGGTCAATTGACCGTCGATGGCCTCGCTCAGCAGGGCTTCGAACTGGCTGCACTCCATTCCGTGTTTGCTTTCACCTGGCATTCACATCACCTGCCTATATGTACGTTGTAGTAGGCGCGCAAGTTCCGCCCGCCCCCGGTTAATTCTGGACTTTACGGTTCCCTCCGGGACCTTCAGTGCACCCGCAATCTCCCTGTAATCCATGTCCTGTAAGTCCCTTAGAATCACTGCCTCCCGTAGCTCTGGAGACAGCTTCTGTAGCGCCTGGTGAACCGCCTCTCGGGTTTCACGGCTCTGGACGCTGGCGTCAGGAGGCTTGGACGTGTCGGCGATCTGCAGCCCCAGGGGAAGGGCGTCCTCGTGTTCCGAAGGCGCTGAATCCAGCGAATCCGTCATTCGGTCCTGCTTGGTCTTGCGGAAATGATCCACCAGAAGGTTCCGCGTGATCGTCGTGACCCACGTCATGAACGCTCCTTTGCTCACGTCATAGGTGCTCAAGGTTCGGTACATCTTGATGAACACCTCCTGCGCGAGATCCTGAGCGTCATCCGGCGCCCCCGCAAACCTATAGCAAATGTTGTAGATACGGCGGTGGTAGCGTTGGACGATCTCCTCCCATGCCGAGGCGTCGCCGGCAATGCAGCGACGAACCAGCAAAGCGACGACTTGGGTCTCTTCCAACCCGCACTCCCCGGAACTCCCCACTCTTTCCGTGAACCGACGCTAAACGGCTACTTCTGCTGCGTCTAACACTACAAGACGGATACGTCTATGTATGGCGGGAAGTTCCATTGAATCATAGAGCTAGGCATTGTATCAGTGCGGTTGCCAGTAGTCGGTAGTCAGCAGCCAGGAAAATCGGCGCTTCCAGAATCTCCACTCCTGAAATGGTTTTGCCGACTCCAGACTACCGACTCCTGTCTACTCGCCTTCACGCGAACCTGACCTTTACATCGGGCCCCTTGTCGAGATGAATGCTCTCGATAAAGCGAACCTTGCCGGTCTTGAGCGTCAAGATCACCGAGGAGGTCCGATCGCCCTCGCCGAAGAATCGTACTCCTTTGAGCAAGGCGCCTTCAGTGACGCCGGTGGCGGCGAAGATCATCTGCTTGCCGGGGGCTAGATCTTCCGCCTCGTAAATCCGGTTCTTATCCTTGATCCCCATCTTGGCGATGCGTTCTTCCAGTTCCGGCTTGTTGATCACCAGCCGTCCTTGCATGTAGCCATTGAGGCAGCGGATCGCGGCTGCGGTGATCACACCTTCCGGCGCGCCTCCGGAACCCATAACCGCGTGGACTCCCGTGCCGATTACAGCTGCCGCAATTCCCGCCGAGAGATCGCCGTCGCCGATGAGCTTGATGCGCGCGCCAGCTTTGCGGATATCGCTGATCAGCTTCTCGTGCCGCGGCCGGTCGAGCACCATCACAACCAGGTCGTCGACCCCGCGATGCATGCGCCGCGCAATGTTCTTGAGATTGTCGGCTACGGGAGCATCAAGTTCGACCGCATTTTTGCACGAAGGCCCAACGACGATTTTCTCCATATAGCAGTCCGGCGCGTGCAAGAGTCCACCCTTCTCCGAAGCCGCCAGCACGGTAATCGAGCCAGGAGCGCCCGTCGCGCACAGGTTGGTGCCTTCGAGTGGATCAACGGCGATGTCGACACTCGGTACTTCTCGTCCGTCCGGAAACGTGCCACCGACCTGCTCGCCGATATAGAGCATCGGCGCCTGGTCGCGCTCTCCTTCACCGATCACGATCGTGCCGCGCATCGGGATCGTGTCCATCGTCTTGCGCATGGCTTCGGTTGCGACCTGATCACTCAACGGACGGTCTCCCTGTCCCATCGTGCGCGCCGATGCGATTGCCGCTTTCTCCACAACACGCAGAAATTCCAGCGCCAGATCGCTCTCGATGTTTTCCCCGAAACTCTTGGCTTGCGGTTCGGGGCGTCCTGGTGTCGGCATGATTGCCCTCCGGAGAAAAGCCGCTCGCGTCGGCGAGCGGCTCTTCACTGCGGCTCCCGACTATAACCCAAGCTCGCGTGTCGCGGAAGAACAACAGGGGTGTACGGGTGTCTGTGTTGGTACTGTCCCGGGTGCACCAGACGCTCGCGTGCGGCGAGCGAGCACTCACAAAACTTCAAGCAAATGTTCGTTACAACAAAATTTCTCGCAGACGGAATCTGCTTGCTTCCATTTCTGCGTCCACGCCGTCCTATGGCGCAACGTGGCTGGCGTGAACGAATCACCAGGCTCAACGTGCGCAGGGGGTCTCATGTTGACGCGGTGGACAATGGGTTTGCTTCTGACGGTGTCGTCCTCGTTGGGAGCGCAATTGACGATCGAGAATCCGAAGAAACTCGATGTGCCTGAGCAACGGGCACAAGTGCTCTTCCTGAACATCAACCGGACGATGGAATCGGAGTTTCACGTGTCCGGAACTTTTGAAAACAAATTTCGTGTGAGGCTGGTGCTTGGCGAACCGCTGGAACGCTTCAGCATCGACGACACTCAGGGCAATGGCACCGTCTATCTGGAACGTTGGAACGAGAGCAAGTTCGCTATTTCAACGATGCGGCTCGCTATGCAGCACTTGCTGGGCCCGGAACGGCAGAAGAAGATGTTGGAAGAGGTCTCGCGTCGGATGAGCAAGTCCGCCCCCATATCGGCGGACGACCTCCGAAAAGAAGGTGCTGCAGCGGTGCTTCCTCCGGTGAACCTTGCCGGTCCCGAACCGTGTATTGCTTCTGGTGTTCGTGGCGGCCCCTGCATCACGATGGGGCGGCAGCAGCCGATGTCGGTCCGCTGATACGAAGGGGCCTGTTTATTTCGTCGCGGGGCTTTGCTAGCCTCGGTGCATGACCGAGCGCAAGGAACCCACCTACGTATATTCGGAGAAGCAGGTAGCCGAGAAGAGTGAACTGGCTCGCCACTTTCTCGACAGCCGCACTCGACTGAACGAGACCGTCGACAAGGCCGACAACTTCCTCGTTAAGCGCTTCTACAACATCGACCATAACGCGTATCTGGAAGGCGCGATCCCCTCAAAGTACAAAGAACTGATGGGACTCGTTGCGTCCGCTAGCCTCCGCTGTGACGACTGCATCAACTATCACATCATCCAGTCCTACCGGCTGGGTGTGACGCGGGCGGAGCAGGAAGAGGCCATCAACGTCGCGCTGATCGTGGGCGGAAGCATCGTGATTCCGTATCTGCGACGGGCGTACGAGATGCTGGGGGAGTTGTACACGTGATTGAGTGTGGGGCGGACGCCCTCGCCTCGCTGGGCGACGTAGACATTATCTCGATACCTGGCTGCCTTCAGAACGCGTCAATCCCTGTCACACTTGCCCCGATAATCAGCGTGTGAATGTCATGCGTGCCCTCGTAGGTCTTCACCGACTCCAGGTTCATCAGGTGCCGCATGATCGGATAATCGTCCGCCACGCCGTTCGCACCCAGGATGTCGCGTGACATGCGGGCGCACTCCAATGCCATCCAGACGTTGTTGCGCTTCGCCATCGAGATGTGCTGGTGCTCGACCTTGCCGGTGTCCTTTAATCGGCCCACTTGCAGAATGAGCAGCTGCGCTTTTGTGATCTCGCTGATCATCCAGGCCAGCTTCTCCTGCACGAGTTGATGCGAAGCGATGGGCTGATCGCGGAACTGCTTCCGTAGCAGGGAATATTGCAGGGCACAGTCATAACACGACATCGCTGCGCCCACCGCGCCCCACGCGATCCCGTATCGCGCCTGATTCAAGCACATCAGAGGAGACTTCAATCCGCTCGATCCAGGCAGAAGATTCGCTTCCGGCACGCGCACATCCTGCAGCGACAGCCCCGAAGTGACCGACGCCCGCAGCGACCACTTGCCGTGAATGTCATCTGCCTTGAAGCCGGGCCGGTCAGTTTCCACCAGGAAGCCTCGGACCTTGTCGTCTTCATCTTCGACCTTGGCCCAGATCACGGCGACATCCGCGATCGTCCCGGAAGTGATCCACATCTTCTCGCCGTTGAGCACGTACTCCTTGCCCACCTTGCGGGCCCGCGTGCGCATTCCTCCGGGATTCGATCCAAATCCCGGCTCGGTCAGTCCAAAGCAGCCTAGCTTCTCGCCCTTCTGCATTGCCGGGAGCCACGTATTCTTCTGTTCGTCGGAACCGAAGGCGTAGATCGGATACATCACCAGCGCCGACTGCACGCTAACGAACGACCGAACGCCCGAATCGCCGCGCTCCATTTCCTGCATCACCAGGCCGTATTCCACGTTTGACATGCCGGCGCAGCCATAGCCTTGCAGTGAGGCGCCAAAAAATCCAAGATCCGCCATCGGCTTGACCAGTTCGCGAGGGAAACGCCCGGCGCGGTTGCACTCCTCGATGACGGGTACGAGGTTGTCTTCAATGAACTGGCGAGCGGTATCGCGCACCAAACGTTCGTCGTCATTGAGCAGCGTGTCGAATTGCAGGAAGTCGACACCGCGGAATTTGATAGCTGGCATAGTGGCTCACCCCGGAATTCGGCGGACGCGTAACAGCAAACTATTCAAAGTAGCAGAGCAGCGGGGAAGCGGGCAACGCTCGGCGAGCCTGGTCCGCAGTCAGCACCCCACTCGTGCTTTGAACTCGCGCGCCCGGTCCCGCGCGACGGTCAGGTCCGTCTCTTTGGCATCTTTCAATCGTATGTTAAGAGAGCCACCGGGCAGGGAAGTCACTTCTTTAATCCACGTTGCATTCACAATCGTCGCCCGATGAATGCGCACAAACTTCTTCGGATCCAGTTTCTTCTCCAACGCCGTAATCGCGTAGTCCACACAGTGAGACTTCCCTTCGCAAACAGCGTAGGTGAGCTTGTCTTCCGCATAGAAGTGCGTCACGTTCACCAGGTCGAGAAAGCGCATTCTGTCTCCCAGACGGGAGGCAATCCGGTCGGGATACTCTGTTTCCGTTTCGTGCAGCGAATCGCTGAGTTGCTTGAGCAACGCTTGAAGAGCAACCTGTCCAGACTGGCCGGTCGCGCGCAGCCGTTCGATCTTTGTCAGTGCTCGTTCCAGGGCCTCCGGTTCTACCGGCTTCAGGAGATAATCCACCGAGTTCACGCCAAACGCCTGCAGCGCGTACCGATCGTAGGCAGTCGTGAATACCACAATCGGTTGTCTCGGGAGCTTCGCCAAGACTTCAAAACCGGTCAGCCGGGGCATCTGGATATCGAGGAAACACACGTCGGGCGGATGCGCCGTCAATACCGCGACGGCTTCTTCAGGTTCCGTTGTGCTGCCGGTTACTTCTACCCGGTCGCTTTTCTCCAGCAGACGGCGAAGGCGCTCCAACGCGAGCAGTTCGTCATCGACCAGATAGGCGCGCAGTTTCATACGCGAGGCACAACCATTTCCACAACACAATGGCCGTCCAGGCGTGAAGCATTCAGGCGCGCCCTGGCGCCGAACAGCGCATCCAGCCGCTCCACTAGATTATCCAATCCGTGCCCGGCGGGAACCGCGGTCAGATCGAATCCTGGCCCGGTATCGCTCACTTCGATCTTGACGTCGCCATTCTCCGCGCGAGCTGTGACGGACACCTGGCCGCCGCCGCTTTGGGGAGTGATGCCATACTTCACAGCATTTTCGACCAGCGCCTGTACGGACATGGGCGGCACCTTGGCATTCTGCAGTTCGGAGGGCACGTTGACCGATCCGCGCAGCTTCGCTCCGAAGCGTGCACGCTCGATGTCAAGGTAGCTCTCCACCATCGCCAGCTCCTGCTGTAGCGGAATCAGTGGTTGATTGCTGTTGTCGAGCGAAGCCCGCAGCAAAGCCGCCAGTCGGCCGACAATCTGCTCAGCCCGGGCGGGATTCACCGCGATCAGTGAACTGATGGAGTTGAGAGTATTGAAGAGGAAGTGAGGATGGATGCGCGACTCGAGCGAGCGCAGCCGCGCTTCGGTCGCTAGTTTTTTTGCCCGTTCTTCCGCCACTTCCTTTTCATGAAGCTTCTGCTCCGTCACCTGCAATCGTTCCCGCAACGAGGAATGCACAAATGCGCCCAGGCCAAAGACGGCAGCAAGAGGAATGGTCACGCGCATCATGGAAAAATACTGACTCCAAAAGTATTGCCAGGGCAAAACTCCGAAGCTGGTTAACATTACCTGTACCATGAGGCAACCAAGAGGAACCAGCACAACGACGCAAAAGACAAGCATCAGAGCAAGGGGATATTTACGCCAGGCAAATCTCTTGGCCAGAGCGCCAACGACCACCATCGCGAAAATCGCGACCAGATTGGAGTAGAGCAGCGCATACCCCAGCACATGAAGGAACTGGCTGACGCTGGAGAATTGCCTCAAGAGAAGCAGTACCAGAACTACGACACCAACTGCCACATTCGGCCAGAAAAACGGAAACAACCATTTGCGCACCCTTGATTCCATATCGCCCCTGGAGAATGCCCCCTACTTTGCGGTCACGGTTCGAGTGTGCCGCTGCGGAAGACGTTGATCACCTGGGTCGTGTCTTGACCGGGCAGCTTCATCTCACCGACGACGACCTCATACAGCGTGCCGTATTCGATTTGCTTCGTCGCGAGCGACACCCAGATCTCTCCCCAGTAGTCGCTGCGTCCTTTCAAGGTCATTCCCCCATTCGCGATATCGATCGGATTGAAGAACGCTTGATACGTGATCAAAGCGCAGTCCTGGCCATTTCTTTGCGAACGTCCGATCCACTGCAGCACGACGTCGCGGTTGTGAAACGTGCCCACGCCAGGCATATTCGCGTCTTCATTAGAAATTGCGTGGTAGGGTTCATTCAGCTTGAGATGATCGAAGTAATTCTGGCCAAACATCTCGATCATTCCTGTGTCCCACACAAGATTACGCTCAAAGACCGCTGTGGGAGGAAATCCTTTGAAGAAGTCGGGTTTCAGGCTGTCGTCGGGGCTGTTGCGATAACGGAAGCCTTCCATGAATTCACGTTTCTCCGCAGTCGCGAAGGTAGCGGTCGGGCCCATCGCTGTCGCCTGGGTTACGTTCTTCCACGAGACCTCTCCTCCGGGCAGTCCGCGCGTGTAGTCGCCGGTCAAGCGTTGACGTATGAAAATGTCGCCCTTGCTATTGGCCGTGTTGTAGTCGACCGTGAACCGATAGGTGCGCGGCCCGTTGTCTTTCACCACCACACCTGGCGGCAAGCTCCCCGTCTGAGCCGATGAAGATTGCGCATAGACCGTCTGCACAAGAAGCCCCGTCACGGCCCAGACAATTCCCGTTATGAATGCCGATCCCGATCTGATTCGCATTGCGTGATACCTCCTGCCAGCGAGTCTGGCTGGAACCTCCATTGACCGCATTTGTTTCCCGACGAACGGCAGCAACTTGCCGACAGAAGGGGAACGTACACCGACAACCGGAACACCACTCAGCACGAAGCCAATGCCAAGTCAGCCCTGGAACCGATCAGATTTTCGCTCACATCCTGCGCTACCAAAGCCGGTCTGCTGGCAAACGCTGTGCTAGCATCTTCGCCATGCGAACCATCTCAGCGCTGGTTCTGATCGCAATCGGCTCGGTCCTCTCGCAGGCGCAGGTTGTGCCTGTCGCCAACCAGTATCCCTTGTACGAAGGCTTCGTCGATAACCATGGCGCGATGATCTACTACAAAGTCGTCGGCCGCGGACCAACGCTGATGATCGTGCATGGCGGACCGGGAGCCTCGCATGACTATTTCCTTCCGTACCTCCTGCCGCTCATGCGAACCAATCGTCTCGTCTTCATTGACGAACGCGGTTCCGGCCGCTCCTCGAAGTTCGAGGACACGAAGCAGTACACGGTCGCGAACATGGTCGGGGACATCGAGGCTGTGCGGCAGACGCTCCACCTCGGCAAGATCAGTCTGCTTGGCCATTCCTTCGGCGGTGTTCTGGTACAGGCGTATGCCTTCAAATATCAGAAGAATCTTTCCCACCTGATTCTCGGCAGCACTTTCGCTAGCACGAAAGAACTCAACGAAGCCCTCGCCAGGATGAAGGCCGCGATGGATCCGAAAGACCGCGAGCGCGTGAACGGGCTTGAAACCGCCGGGCTATTCGGCAAAGGCGAGCAGTGGGAACGCGGACGCTACCCCGAGGAGTACGCCAGACTGGCATGGGGGAAGGGCTACTTCCCCTTCATCTATCAGGCGCGGCCCGATCCCAACGACGATCCCGTCTCTTCCAACACCAGCACGGCCTGGGACGTCTACCGCGAGATGTGGGGGTCGCACGGTGAATTCGTCGTCGACGGCAATCTCTCGGAAGTTGAGTACGTCGGCAAGCTATCCCAGATCAAGGTGCCGACGCTCATCATCGTCGGCGATCACGATGAGAGCGACCCGAAGATGTCGCAGGAGATGCACGAGAAGATTGCCGGATCCAAACTCGTCATTCTTCCTCAGAGCGGGCACATGACGTTCGTCGATCAGCCGGAAATATTCCTCAAGGCCATTCGCGACTTCGTAGCTCATTGAAAGCGGTATTCGGTAGCTGGTAGTCGGTAGCCAGTAGTTTGTACCTTGCACCGACTACCAACTACCAACTACCAACCACCGACTACCAACTACCAACCACTGACCACTGACCAAAGTACTTTGGTCGCAGAGCCAGTCGGCGATATCCTGTGCTGTATTCAGGACAGCAGCATGAATGACATCGCGCGCCTGTTTCAGGCGTTTCTCGCGCCGGCCTTGCTCGTCTCTGCCACTTCGTTGTTGATTCTTTCCGTCAACGTGCGGCTCATGGGGATCGTGAGCCGCCTCCGGCAATACGTTCATGCCAAGTATGACGCCGCCAAAGCCAGCCGCATTGAGATCGCCAATGCCTATACCCGTCAGATTGAATCGATCGAGCGCCGCGCCGAGATGATCCGGCGCTGCTTCCTCCTCGCGCTGATCTCGCTTGCCGGCACGATCTGCTCCTGCCTCCTGCTGGGACTGGGACTCTACCTCAAGGACGCGGCCGTCGTCGCCGTCGTGCTCTTTGTTCTCGCGCTGATCTGCCTGCTGGCCGCTACTGTCTATTACATTCGTGAAGTCATGGCGTCGTTGAGTTCGGTGCGCGACGAAGCGCGCGACCTTCTCTTCATGGACCTGGGCACGCCTCCGGAGACTGCCGGCCGCGACGCTCTCTAGTCTGCCCGCGACTGCGGATGCGCGAATTTCAGTGGGACAAATATCCGGCTTCGAGCGGTAACTTTCCGTCGACCTTCACCACACTGATCCGGTCGTTGATCGACCTCTCGTAGACGAATCCGACACCTCCCGGGGTCGCTGCGACCGCCTCGATGACATCGGCATCGGAGTCTACAATCCGAATGGAGTCTTTGTGAGAAGCCAGGAACGCCTGTAGTTCCGAGGGTGTCATCCTGTTCAGCCGCCCCAGGGTGGCAAGTTCGTCTGCGGAGTCCTTGTGCAGCACGAGCACGACATTGGTGCCGTCCGGCCACTTTTTCGAGTCCAGCTTGAAGATGCGCGCGAGGTTGGCGGAGGTCAGGTTTTGCACTCGGTTACTCTTGTTCACGACGACCGCCATATGATGCGCATAGCAAGGGGTCAGGCAGATGAACAGAAACAGGCTGCGCCAGAGGATCCGGCGTTTTGTCATGGATAACTCCCCCCTGCTGCGATTATGGCCCGGTTTTCCGCAGTGACTGTCAAGGATTTGTCAAATGCCAGCACAGGGAACCCGATGCGTCAAGACACGGGACGCCGCGCCGAAGAGCAAGTCCGCACGCGCCGCTCCTGATCGTGTAGAATTTCTTTGGCGAGTACAGAGCACTGTTTCCCGCGCGACCGGTGTATCCGGCAGACCTTGTTACTCCCGCAAATACCAGGTAGAACCCCGGCCCACGCCGGTGGCACATTCCTGTCAGGAGAATTGCCATGAAGATCGCAAAGACCGCCGACCGCAAGAAGGTCATGGATACGTCCAAATCCATCAACTGCCCCAAATGTGGAAAGGAAACGCGCATCGTGAAGCGAGTGAAAGACCGCGAACGCGGCGTTCCCGGCGGAATCTACATCTCGTGCTCGGCGTGCGAATTTTTCGAGAAGTTGTAAAGAGCTTCAAGCAGGGAAGATGTCATGGGCGCGGGCCGCAAGGCCGCGCCCTCCGTTTCTGCGCGAGCTTCACGGCCTGGTGCCGACGCTGGGCCGAAGCGATTCAATCCCGGGGAATGAATGGGCGGGGATCAGGTGAAGGTCCGCCGGCTGCTTCTTCTTCGTGATCGCCTCGAAGGCGAGTTCCAGCGCCGGTCCGGCCACAGGCGGTACTACGATCGTAGCTGCCAGTGAACCTTTGGTGACCCAGGCTTGTCCGGTTTTAGGAAGGCCATCGACGCCCAGGAAGGGCAGGTCTGGCCATGGACTCGGACCGTCGGCTTTCACCTCTTCGAACGCGCGTCGAGCACCCAATGCGATGAGATCGTTCTGGCCTGCGATTGCGTTGATCGGCTGCTGCCGCGAGGTCGTCAGACGGAGCCACGACAACACCGCATGGTAGCCACCCTCTTCCGTCCAGTTTGGGCTCTTCAGGACCTTGAGCGCAATGTTCATCGGCTTCGCTTCCTGCAGACCGGACATCCGCTGTTGCGCGGCTGCGCTTCCCGTCGGGCCCTGAATACAAAGCACGGATCCACCCATCGGCAGAAGCGTAGCCAGTTGCCGTGCCTGGAGCCGTCCGACCTCGACGTGGTCAGAGCTGACGGCAAACGCAGGAGTTGGAAAGGTGCGCCGCAATTCAGTCAGCGAGCCCGCGTCTCGGTTGAGCAGGACCCAGGCAGTTCCGGCAGCAGCGGCGGCTCTCGCCACTTGCGGGAATCCAGTGCCCCCGGCTGGTTCCACGAGGATGCCGCTCAGCTCTGATTTGTATTTGTGAATGGCATCGAGAAGCTGGGAACTCTGTGTGACCGAATCGTTGTCGGAGTAAAGAATCTCCAGCGAGATCTGGAGACGCTGGGCTACCGTCTCCGCGGCTCGCGCCTGTTCGCGCTGATAGTCGTTTTCGCTGGTAATTAGGGACAGAACAAACTTGATTTTGCTCACGTAGCAAACCAAATCGTCTAGCCCGGCGGTCTGAATTCTGGCCCCGCGCTGAGTCCTCGAGTCCAAGCCACTCGAGTGGGGACAGCCGCGCGCATTCGTCGCTTTTGACTCTAGTCCGGACTCCAGGATGGGTCAAGGCGCCGACGCGGTACTTCAGTCACAAAATCGGAACCGCGGACCTTCTTGGTCAATGCACGGTCTTCCGGGAACCGAAGGCCGAACCCTGAGAACCTGTATCAGGCGATCTGTGCCAGAATGGCTCGCGCTTCGGCTGCTGGGTCGGCCGCTTCCGTGATCGGCCTGCCCACGACAATGTGGGTCGCGCCCGCCGCGATGGCCTCCGCTGGCGTCACGACGCGCACTTGATCTGCGCGCCCGCTGCCCGCCGGACGAACGCCCGGAGTCACGATGGTAAAGTCGTGTCCGAGATCGCCGCGCAACGCCACCGTCTCATGCGCGGAAGCCACAATCCCTCCGCATCCGTTGGAAAGGGCAAGGGCTGCCAGGCGCAGCACCTGATCCACAACTCCGCCGCGGATGCCGAGCTTGCCCATGTCACTGTCGTCGAGACTGGTGAGCACGGTGACCGACAGCACCAGCGGCGGGTTCGACGATGCGCTTGCGGCTTCGGCGGCAGCCCGGAGCATCCTGCCCCCGCCGGACGCGTGCACAGTCAGCATGCTCACTCCCAGCTGTGCTGCCTCTCGAACCGCCGCGCCCACGGTGTTCGGAATGTCGTGGTACTTGAGGTCAAGAAATACGCGATGGCCCGCTTGGATCAACTCGCGGACAATCTCCGGCCCTTCAGCCGTGTACAGCTGCATCCCGACTTTGTAGGCGACAACCGAGTCTCCCACGGCCGCCACGATCTTCCGGGCGGCCGCAGCCGATGACACATCCAAGGCGACGATCAAACGATGGCGCGAATCACGCATCGTTGCCGAGTGTATCGGTTTTAGTTGAGACTGGCTACCGTCTGCAGGCGCGCCATGGCGGCGGGCCGGACCAGGTCCAGGCGGACCCTTTGTAGACCCCGGCTCTCGAAGCCGAGAAGGCGGGCGGTGTTATAGGAAACGTCAATAATGCGGCCTTCCACCACAGGCCCGCGGTCGTTGATCCGAACCACGACCGACCTGCCGTTGCGCAGGTTGGTCACTCGCACGAAGCTGCCTAGGGGCAGCGTCGGGTGAGCCGCGGTCAGAGCCTGCATATCGTAGGGCTCCCCGCTGGCCGTTTCCTTGCCCTGGAAAAACTCTCCATACCAGGAAGCAGTTCCCACCTGATAAGGGCTATCCTTGGCTTGTTTCTTGGTTTGCCGGCTGACGGTGGTCTTTGCAACCGGCGGCTTGGTGACTCTGGCGGCTTCCGAGCTGTTTGGCCCGGATGCGGCTCCGGCCCCGAGACTGGCGACCGATAAAAGCACCGCCAGGCTTTCGGCTAAACGTCGTCGCATTCAGTTACCTCGCATCTCTAAAGTCGATCTAGGGTCGTGCTCCTTTGCTGGTAAAAGCGATTCTGAGATGCTAGCGGGCTGCAAGAGTCTGTGTCAATCGAAAAATCGAACCCATTCCTTTACTAAGTGGTAATTAATCAATGACTTAACCGAATGAAAACTCATGGATTCGATCCCTATCTGATTGAATCATATAACCTGAGTTCATTAACTAGAATGTAACTATGTCCAAACGGACATTCCCTCGAATCCACGAAACGGCAGCCAAATGAGACGCTTATCCATGATGCCGATGTAATCGATTTAAAACATTAGTGTTAGCAGATTTTGTGTTTACTATTGTGTAATCAAAATATGGAATCATCAGTCACCTCAAGGTAACGCGGTGCTGCCTCAACATCACGGATGGGACTGGTTCATTGGTGGAGTTCCCTCTGCTCTCATTTCGGTTTACAGTGGCGGGATGGCTGTGTCTCCCACGGTGGTGCTGACAATTGCCGGATTTGACCCATCCTCCGGAGCAGGGGTTACCGCTGATATCAAGACCATTGCGGCACACGAGTGTTACGGGGTTTCCTGTATCACCGCCCTGACCGTCCAATCGACCCAGGGTGTCCGCCGGATAGAGCCTGTCGATCCCGCCGTCATTACCGAAACTTTAGAGGAACTCATTGCAGATCTTGAGGTTATGGCGGTTCACATCGGCATGCTGGGAAATGCTGCCGCGGCTGAGGCGGTCGCTGCCTTTCTAGACAAGGGCAGACTACCCCATGTGGTTCTGGACCCGATCATCCGGTCCAGCTCCGGTACAGACTTGCTCGATCCCGCTGGCGTGGAGCTCCTTAGAGAACGCCTGATTCCCCTCGCCGAAGTGATCACGCCGAATCTGGATGAGGCTGCCGCCCTTACTGGACTTGCAGTCAGCAACCTAAACGAGATGCATGCCGCAGCGGCCCACCTGCACTCGCTGGGTGCGGCAAACGTGGTGGTTACCGGAGGCCATCTGGACAAAGCGATCGATCTGCTGAGTTTCACCACAAACGGGAAAGTCGAGCAGGAAGTATTCAAGGCCGACCGACAACGCTCTGCCTCAACCCACGGAACCGGTTGCGCTTTTGCCGTTGGTCTGGCTTGCCATCTGGCCCACGGGAGAGGAATGCCCGAAGCTGTGCTGCTGGCGAAAGCCTACGTCTCGGCCGCGATTGCGAACGCTCATCCTCTGGGAAAGGGTATCGGGCCGGTGCATCATCTCTTCCGCATGCAACAGCAGCGAAGGGTGAGCACGATCGTGGCCCCAGCGGAAACGACTCACTCGAGAAACTAGCCGGAGTTGCGGGAACTCTTCAGGAGGCATCCGGCAGTGAACATGGCCACGGCTCCAAGCAACCACTCGATTCGCCACATCTGAACCGCCTGCCAGTCGAGCACCGTTCTGGCGCTGAAGATCACGCCGACTCCCAAAGCTCCAACGACACAAGCGACGCCGGCCAGGAAGGCAGCGAACGCGGCGACGGGCAATCCGAGCGCGCCTCTGAGGCTGGCGGCGCTCATGGCTGCCACTTTCATCCCGTCGACGGCCACTTTAAGCCACGCACGCGAGTCCCGTGCCGATCCGCCGGGGCGTCGGGCGCCGCACGTATGGCAGTAGCGCGATCCTACGATGAACTCGGTGCCGCAGGAATCGCAGGCTTCCACCAGGTCTGAGTGGCTCGCGCCATCCAGAACGGGCGACTGCATCGGCGGTCGCCAAAACTCGTGTTGCGCCGGTTGTGCTGCGTCTGCCATAAAGCCCTCTTCCCCCAAGTCACGTTTCGCAAGCCAATCACCAAACAAAAACCTTTTTATATCAATAAGTTAAAGGCATGACCCCAGCCCATGGAGTCTGCTTTTCGGGCAAGAATTACGCGATCCTCCGAAAATCTTATTGTGCTGGAATTCCGGCGGCCGCTCAGTACCCGTCTTGATTCCCGCACCCGCAACGGCGATTTTGGGAGGATCGGGTAAACTATGTAGGTCGTGGCTTCCTTCCATTGCCGGCTGCGCCCGGCCCTCTGCGCCGTGTTCTTGCTCGTTTCTGCTGCCGTCTGTGCCGCCACGGATTCCGTCCCCTTGCCGTCGTTCCGTCCCGCCGATCCGCAGAATCAAAGCGCCTTCGAGAAGCTCTACAGCCTCGACTACGATGCCGCCATCCAGGATTTCGAGAAGGTCCTGTCACGTCATCCCAATGACGCCTTCGCCGTGAACCATCTGCTTTCAGCCGTGCTCATTCGCGAGCTCTACCGCACGGGCGCGATGAACACCGGTGAATACGCGAACGACAGCTTTGTCGGGCAGGTGCACCGTCCGGCGGATCCGGGTCAGAAAGAGCGGATCAAACAACTCGTTCAGCAGGCCCAGAGGCTGGAGGAAGCCGAACTGAAAGCCAATTCCAGTGACCCGGATGCGCTCTATGCGCGAGGTGTCACCCGGGCACAGTTCGCCCTGTATACCGGCCTGATCGAGCGAGCCTGGTTTTCCGCTCTGCGTAACGCGGTGGGCGCGCGCCATGACCACGAGCGTGTGCTCGAACTGTCCTCGCAATATAAAGACGCGAAGCTGGTGGTTGGCACGCACAACTACGTCATGGGCAGCCTGCCGATGTGGGTGAAGGTTGCTGTGGCTCTGGTTGGCCTGAGTGGCGACAAGGAGAAAGGCATTCAGTATCTCCTCGATGCAGCGCGTGGCAAGGGTGAAACCAGCGTCGATGCCGACATTGTCCTGCTGGTCTTTCTGCGTCGCGAACATCGCTATGCTGAGGCGCTCGACATTGCGCATTCACTTTCGCCGCGCTTTCCGCGCAACTATCTGGTGTCGCTCGAAGAGGCGAACCTTCTGCGCGCCTCGGGCAAGAGCCGCGAGGCTGAGGAACAGTACCGCCGCGTCTGGCAGAACGGACGTGACGGCAAGTACGGCAGCCTGCATTACGAGATGGCGGCCCTCGGCCTGGGTGATCTGTTGCGCAGCGAAAAGAATTACTCCAGCGCGGCGACAGCTTACGACTTGGTGTCTGATGTCGCCTCACCCGATCCCGAACTGCTCCAGAAGGCCAATCTCGCTGCCGGCGAAATGTACGACCAACTGCAGAAACGCGATCTGGCCATCAAGAAGTACCAGGCCGTGGTCGCCACCAACGGCAGCAGCAGTCAGGCGGAAAAGGCTCGAGAGAGGATGAAAGAAGCGTACCGGGAATAGCGTACACGGAGAGAGCATGGTTTGCGCTCTTCCTGAGACCTGAGACCGGGAACTTTTCTGCTGCCTGTCTCGTAACTTACGACAGAGCGGAGGTGTCTATGTACTGCAACGCTTGTGGCAATGCGATCGGTAATGAGGCCCGCTACTGCTCTCATTGCGGAACACTCGTGGGATATGTGCCCGTGCCCAAGAGGTTGGTCCGGTCCCGCACCAATCGTACGATTGCTGGCGTCTGTGCCGGCATGGGCCACTATCTGGACATTGATATTTCCCTGTTGCGCCTCATCTGGGTGCTAGTGGTCGTCTTCTCCGGAATCTTTCCTGGAGTCCTGGTCTACGTTCTGGCTTGGATCATCATCCCCGAGGAGCCATTGATGATTCCCGTGTCCGCCGGACAGCCAGTAACGGCCCGGTAGCGAGTTACGAGCAGCGAGTCTCCGGGAGTGTCTGGTTGTTCGCCTGGGCAGTACCTGCCGTGTTGCCTGAACAGCTTAGAGCCTGAAAGCTGGGAGCTACTCTGTGACCCGCGACCTGTCACCCATGTCCTGACTCCTGCTAAAATCGCCCCGTCATGCCGGATACATTTCTCGTTCCAGAAAAGACAACGGTCAGCGCGAAAGGTGATGGCCCGGCTCTCGAACTGAAGCCATCCCAAGGCCGTGTCTATCTCCTGACCCTCACGATCACCGACATCATCGAGCAGGAGTCTCTCGATGTGAGCATCTTCGGATCGGCCGACGGCGCAACGTGGGATGCCAAGCCCATCGTGGCGTTTCCACAGAAGTTCTATCGCGAGGAAGTACCTCTGCTGCTCGATCTGACGGCCCGCCCTGAGGTGAAGTTCGTCCGCGCGCACTGGGAAGTGAACCGCTGGGGCCGCGGAACGGAGACGCCGATGTTCGAGTTTCACGTATCCCTACGCGAAGTGCCGCGCGAGATTCTCGCTGAAGCCGCGGGGCGAGCGCGTGCGCAATAGGCGACCAGATGTCAGATGGTTGTCCTCAAACCCCGAGATTCGAACGTTTGCGCCCCATAGGCCACCAGTCGTAGAGGAACCCTGTGCGCCGTGTATCAAAAGTGATTGTTGCGTTGGGTGTTGTGGCCGCCGTTCTGGGGATTGTCCTGACTTGTTACGGGTTGGTCACTAAGGCTGCAGCGGAAGCGCTTCTGAAGGACCTCACCAAGCTCAAAGTCGGCACATCGACCGAAGCAGATGCCGAGCAATTCTCCCGCGAACACAAGCGATTCCTTGTATCTCGTATCTGTGAGCAAGACTATTGCGTGACCGACTTCAAGATCCAAAATCGTTGGCTCTCTGTGCTGAAACTGGAACCACCAGCAGAGTTCGATGCGAACTTCACTGTGCGCGCCGGGAAGGTGACTAGGATTGGTGGAATGCTGGCGAGGTCGATGCCCATTTATCCAACGTTCTCCGCATCAGCTGGAATGGTGGACGAGTATTCAGAATTCCCGCCGCACATTGCAGCGAGCGAAGCCCACTACCAGTTTCCCACTCCTGTGGGTAAGCCGTACCTGGCGGTCATCTTGGATTCTCAGGCCTCTGCTGTTCAAAGAGAACACGCATTTGCTTTCTCCTTTCGGTGTCTAGTGAAACCTGGTTGGGGATGCGATCTGCCTTGCGATTACCTTCCTCTGGCATGGCAGGACTGGAAAGCGAAGCTCCGTGATGACTTCGATGGGTCTTATCCAAAGAGTGCAAGGTGCCCTCATTAACTGGCGAAGGCCCTACGGCCAATCCCTCAACTGCTACTCGGTCGATATCCCTGATTTAGTAGTATTGAGATTCATGTCCGCTCTGACATCAGTTGTCTCCCCTGCCTGTGCCCTCTCCGGCCACGTCCGCATCCCCGGCGACAAGTCCATCTCCCACCGCTATGCGATGCTGGCGGGGATCGCTGAAGGCACCAGCCGCTTCCTGAATTTCTCTGCCGCGCAAGACTGCTATAGCACCCTCGGCTGCATGCGAGCGCTCGGAAGTGAGTGGGCAAAAAAAGACGATGGCGCAATCGAAGTGCATGGCATCGGTCCCAACCTCAAAGTCCCAACTCGCCCGCTTGACTGCGGCAACTCCGGATCGACCATCCGCATGTTGAGCGGCATTCTTGCTGGCCAGCCGTTCACGTCGGAACTTTTCGGCGACGAATCGCTTTCCCGCCGCCCAATGGCACGCATCATGAAACCGCTGGCAGAAATGGGGGCGACACTCGAGTCCCGCGAGGGCGGCCGGCCTCCGCTCAAGATTCACGGCGGCTTACTCCATCCCATCCACTACAGGCCCGAAGTCGCCAGTGCCCAGGTGAAAACCTGTGTTCTCTTTGCGGGGCTTTTTGCCGATGGCGAAACCAGTGTCGAAGAGCCCATCCGCACGCGCGATCATGGTGAGGTCGCTCTGCGGGCATTCGGCGCCGATGTCGACCGTGCCGGAAATACAGTCCGTATCAAAGGTGGTCAGAAGCTCAGAGCCATTGAAGCTCATGTCCCGGGAGACATCTCCAGCGCCGCCTTCTTTCTCTGCGCTGCGGCCTTGTTCCCGGACTCTCAGCTGACCTTGCCCGGCATTCTGATGAACCCAAGCCGTGCCCGTCTACTCGACATTCTCATTCAGATGGGCCTGAAAATCTCTGTGGCGCAGCTCGAAGAACACCACGGCGAGTTAATCGGTACCATCGAAGCTCGTGGCGGAGCCTGGAAGGGCGGCGCGATCTCCGGGGCCGATACCGCCGCCCTGATCGACGAAATTCCCGTGTTGGCCGCGACCGCGCCCTACACCGAAAACGGCCTCGAAGTCCGCGATGCGAAAGAACTGCGCGTGAAAGAGTCCGATCGCATTGCCACAGTCGCCACGAATCTGCGCAAAATGGGCGCAGAACTCGAAGAGCATCCGGACGGCCTCCGCATTCCCGGCCGGCAGCGGCTGCACGGAGCTGAACTCGATTCCTTCGGCGACCATCGGATCGCCATGGCCTTCGCCATCGCCGCGCTGCGCGCCGAAGGCGAGACTGTCATTCACGGCGCGGAGGCCGCGGCAGTGTCGTATCCGGGCTTCTTTGATGATTTGCGCGGAATTGCCGAATAAGCCCCGAGCCACGAGCTACGAGCTTCGAGCAGGCAAACCGAGATTGCTCGTGGCTCGTAGCCCGAAGCTCGCAGCCTAAGGAAGCGGAAAGAACTTATGTCTCACGAGAAGTCCCGATCAGCTGACAGCCGCCTGCAACAGGAGTTCAACCTCTGGGCCGAGCGTGGTGAAGGCCCGAAGATGGAGAACCATCACCTCGACATCACCGAAAAGACCATGCGCCTGATGGATCTCCGTCCCGGTGAGCGTGTGCTCGATCTCGGCTGCGGTTCGGGATGGGCTACGCGCTTGCTGGCACGCGTGGTCGGCGAAGGGCCACAGGGGTTCGGACAAGTCGTCGGCGTCGACATCTCCGACGAGATGGTGCGCCAGGCGCGCACCGCTTCAAAGGATTTCGAGAATGTGATGTTCGTAGTGGGCTCC
>Ga0335082_10000484_pt1 | contig 41212 bp, 46 predicted proteins | sample Lox_Sample_41_FD_206718 | JGI IMG/M metagenome (GOLD analysis project Ga0335082, IMG submission 206718) | Soil microbial communities from Loxahatchee National Wildlife Refuge, Florida, United States - Lox_Sample_4.1 | ecosystem: Environmental > Terrestrial > Soil > Wetlands | place: USA...
GAGGCTTACATCACAACTCTGTATCAACTGAGGCAACGGCGAGGTGTGACGCTTTCCGAGGCCAGAGAGCTGATCACCAATCGCAACTACTTTGGATCCGTGATGGTGCACTTGGGAGATGCGGATGCGCTTGTCAGTGGGCAGACTCAACACTTTCCGGACACCATTCGACCTGCACTTCAAGTCATCAAGCCGCGGCCGGAGTTGCGTCGCGTTTCTGGGTTGTACGCGATGGTTACGCTGCGTGGCGATCTGTTTTTCCTTGCCGATTGCACGGTCAACATCGAACCGACCGCTGAGGACCTCGCAGAAATTGCCCTCTGCGCCGCCCAGACGGCACAGCGCTTCAATGTCACACCGCGGGTTGCCATGCTGTCATTCTCCAATTTTGGCAGCACGGTGCATTCACTCGCAGAGAAAGTTCGTCGTGCTGTCGAATTGGTTCGGAATGCAAACCCCTCGCTTATGGTTGACGGCGAAATGATGGCCGACACCGCCGTGGTACCGGAGATCCTCGAAAACACTTATCCGTTTGCCACGTTGCGTGGCGGCGCAAATGTACTGATCTTCCCCGACCTGACCTCCGCGAACACCGCTTACAAACTTTTGGCGCGGATCGGAGGCGCGGAAACGATAGGGCCGATCCTGATGGGTATGTCTAAACCCGTTCATGTGCTGCAACGCGGTGCGGAAGTCGAAGAGATCGTAAATATCTCGGCAATCGCGGTAGTGGATGCACAGGAGACGGACGAACGCCTCGAGGCGGAGCTGTCATTGCCCAGGCAAAGGAACCTGGGAGTCCAGACGGATTTGGAGAATGCTGCCTTGCACCGATCACTCGTGTAACTAGAATTGGTCAAGCGAGGGATGGCCCTCTTTTTCAAGCGCCTCGCAGAAACATTTAACTCTCGTCTTTACACGGCCTTGCCATCTGCACCCGGGAAGAATTGAATCCAAGGCAAATTACATGCGGGCAGTTCATGTGTTTCCTTCGATGGTTCGAAAACCCTGGCTTGGCGAGAGCTATTCGGATTCTTCTGGCCCTGTGCGACAGCCAGGCATGTGACCGGTTTGCGCTTCGAGCGGCTGCCCGGCAAGAAGTTCGATTTGCAAGCGGCTGTTGTCGGAACGAATCCCAATCGGGCCATCGAAGACGAGCGCATCCGATCCGACAGCGCCCACCCATACCATCGCGTGGTCGATGAAAACTTTCAGCTCTGTACCGTTCATTTTGGCGTAAAGCGAATGCGTGTCACCTTGGCCGCAAAGGGGGGACGGGACCACTGCTGCGCGGTTTAACATTGTGGTAGCCGTGATTCCCACATTGGGAACTGGCGTGTTCACCAGGATTGCTTTTTGCAGAAACCACGGGTTTTGATTCTGGCTCGATACCCCACCTGGCGTAGGTAAGGTTGCAGGCATCCTGCCCTCGGAGTTTCAAACCAAACTGGCGACGGAGCTCGCCTGAGCCGAGCCGCACCTCATTCAATGTTACGCCCAGATAAGTGAATCGAAGTCTCACAACTGGTGAGGTAGGACATTCAAATACGCTCGCATCTTAGGGGTGCTCACGGCCAGGCGATCTCCTGGTAATTCTGAGATCGTTCCCTCGGTAACGCAGCGATAAGCGCGTAGGTATTTCAGCAATCGGCTAGCAAAGGAATCGGAATCTGCGGCAAGAGGAACGCTTCGCAACACGCCGAAGGACTCGGCAATCAATCTTCAATCTTGGCCTTCTGTAAGTTGAGAAGTCGCTGGAAATACCTGGATCCTTCTTCCTGGTAGTAAAGGACCGCTCCTTTCAAAAAAATCTCACAGACTTGCGCCAGACTTCGGTCTTCGTTTTTAGCAATTTGTGCCAACGCTCTCTTAAGTTCCCCTGAGACTCGCAAGCCAATTTGTTCCGCTTTTCTCATCTGCCTGAATTGGAATTGTATGTCACTGGGAAAGCCTTCGCAAACTATTCGCTTGACCGATGACAATGAAATGTGTAGCATTGTTATTCATTGAATATCAATGCTATTCATTGCGGAGGTCATATGCGAAGACATCGAGATCGATCTGATGCTAGTCATAGTCAGCTGTCGCGCCAAAATGTTGAGCTGGCAAGAAGTCGACGAGGCTTGATGGGGGACACGCTTGTTAGGCAGCTTAAGGCTTTGACGAAGAATTACGGCTTTTCATTGTCCTTAGGTGATCTCATTTATTCGCAAAACGGTTGGTACGTTTCTCATGCGGGTTTATTGCGCTTGTCATCGCGCAAAGGTTGTGCGGGGATTCATGTGGAGCAGATGGTTGATGTGTCTGACCCAAGTATTGGTCGGTGGGTTTTTCGGGCTACGGTATTCACCAAAGAGTCTTCAAGGGGGTTTGTGGGGTATGGCGACGCTGATCCTTCAAACGTGTCCCAGCAAGTGCGAGGGGCTGAAATGCGCGTGGCCGAAACGCGTGCTGTTAACCGAGCATTGCGGAAGGCATATGGGATCGGATTATGTTCGGTCGAGGAATTAGGCTCGCCCATAGACCCGTTAAGTTATCCCAACGCAACCCCGGAAAACAAAAGTGAGAACCACTCAAACAACGGTCAACCTCGTTTGCGGGATAAACTCTCACTCCTCATCCGTCACTATCGTCTCGATGCAAATCTTGTGAAGGTCTACGCTGCCGACTTTTGCGGTACCCAGAATCTTGGCAGCGCCAGCCGGGATCTTGTCGAGTCCTTCATCAACCAACTCGAGAAATCGGCTAGAGAAAATCGAGACGGCCTCGTTTGCAAGCTTAATTCCTACATGCCCATTTCGGGGGTGACCAGATGAGGCATCATCTTCCCGGCCTTTATTCCTCGCAGGTCGCGAATGGCAGACTCTTGGAGGGGCTGTTCCTCGTGCGCGTTGACCGCGCGTTCTTCCGCTGGCAGCCCAAGAAGCCCTACCTTGAGCTCCGGCTTGCTATCCTCGAGCCCAAAGCCCGGGAGAATCTGAGTTTTTACGGAAGACTCTACTGCACGGAAAAAGCTCTCTGGAAACTAAACTGGTTTCTTCGTGATTTCGCTTACGATTCGGAACTTCTGCGTTTGGACCAGATTGACGTCAAGGCTCTCCTGAATTTGCAGGGCGTTGTGCGCACTTCCCACTCCGTCGTCAACGGTCGCGCATACCAGAATCTTGATGCATTTGCTTCGGCAAGCGAATGGGAAACGCTCTCCTGCAGCGCTCCGACGGTGTCTGGCGAAAAAGCGGGGGAACCGTGATCTTCAGTCACACCCAGATCAACAACTACCTCCGTTGCCCGCGCAGCTATCGGTATCGCTACCTCGATGGATGGCAAGAAAGGGATACCCGCGCCGGCATGGTTTTTGGTCGCTGTTTTGAAAAGGCTCTTGCGGCAATGTTTCATCAACAAGATCCGAGTGTCGTTCTGTACCAGGAATGGAGTGAGTACCGTAGTTCTGGTTTCGAATACAAAAAGGGCGAGTCCTGGGACCGCATGCTCCACCAGGGCATTCACTTGCTTCAACGCTTTGCGCAGGGCAGCCGCGTTTGTGTCTCCAGCCCGGCGCAAAACCTGCAAGTTAAAATCGTGCGGAGTTTGACTGGAGGTCACGAATTTGTCAGTTACATCGATGCCATCGGTACACTTGACGGAGATCGATGTGTGCTGGACTGGAAGACCACCACGACGCGCTATCCAGACGATCCTCCTGGGATCCATTCTTTGGATCCGCAACTGATTTGTTATTCCTGGATGAGCGGAATTTCGCAAGTGGCACTGGTGGTCTTCGTGCGAAAGCACGCACCGGAGATCCAATACCTCAAGGCAACCATCTCCGAGCAGCAGCGGCAGGAATTCGGCCGTTTGGTCGAATCGACAGTCGAACAAATCACTTCGGGAGAATTTCCTTCCCATAGTGGGATTCGCTTTCCGCAAAGCGCGTGCTTAAGTTGCGCCAATCTCGGACTCTGTCTCCGCAACCAATCCCTAATCGAACGGAAACTCATTCGCATCGCGGGAGCGCAAGAACTTGATTGGCTCGATGAACTTGTGGACTAACGGACGGCCGCTCATGGAACCCGAGATCAATCTCAAGCGGGCGGTCTTCGTTCTCGGCAAAATCGACGAGATTCTCGGGTGGGAAAAACAGCGTGTGCACGAGCGGGACATGCGATTTGTGGATCTGGGCCGCTACCTGTGTGAAGTCCGTGCCGGGCAGTACTGGCGTCTCGATAGGATGAAATCGTTCGACGAATTCATCGAGAAGCGATTTCCCGATTCGCGACGGAAGGCATTTTATTTGATGGCCATCCACGAACATCTGACCAAGGTTCCCAAACATCAGCTGCGCGCGATCGGTTGGAGTAAGGCCACGGAACTGGCTAAGATCGCTCGCAGGGAGGGGGAGCGGTTTGAATGTGCAACCTGGTTGCACCGAGCCGAAGCGCTGCCTAAAGAAGAATTTAAGCGGGAGGTGTCGCGCCATCTTACTGGGCGCGAGACAGAAGCTGTCGAACTCCTCTATTTCCGGGTTTACAAAAGCCAGTGCAAGGTCATCGATCGAGCGTTGGAAACCGCTGGATTAATGCTGGGTACCGATAAGTCGCGTGGCTACTGTTTGGAAATGATCTGTGCGGATTTTCTGGCCGGCGCCAGCCTTCAAGGTGGAGATCCGGAGGTTCTCTATCTCTCGATTCTGCGTCTTCTCGAAATGCTTCCTGCGGCAGAAAGGCAACGCGTTATCGAGAAGGTTGGGACTGCGGCATGAATCAAGCGTTTTCGAAGAAGGGCCGAAAACGCCTCGTGCCTGAACTCTATCGGGAACTCCATCGCGAAATCTTGCAGCGCGATAGTTGGCGCTGCCAATTCTGCGGCTCCCCGGAGCAACTGCAGGTTCACCACATCGAGTCACGAGGTCGGCTTGGGCAGGATACAGAGGAGAATTTGATAACGCTCTGCGCCGCATGCCACGCGCGAGTGCATGGGAAATCCAGTGGCGGTCACTCGACGTCTTGATAGGGAGGGGGGGCAGCTCAAACGAGTCCAATGGAGCTGCAGAAAGTTCCCGGTAGAAAGCTTTGGTGATCATTTCCGATGGAGAGGAAAGACTTGGCACAACAATCACCAACCGAATTCACCACGCGAGAGAGTGTCATCCGGGCGTTCGTCGCGCGGCATGGCGTCGACTCCCAGGATGGAGTCATCGTGGTCGCAACGGCGAACGACCCCACGGTCCTGGATTCCGCCATCCTCCGGCGCCCGGGGCGTTTTGACCGCGTTGTCGCCATTCCGGCGCCGGATCTCCAACTCCGGCTCCGCTATTTCCGCAAATTCAATCCGTACCTCGATGAGGAATCTATTTTCCGAGTCGCGGAAGACTCCGATGGCTTTTCCTTTGCGCAATTAAAAGAGGTCTATATTCTTGCCGGGCAAATGGCATTTGTGCGGAACACGGAAGTCACCGGAAACGACCTGTTAGAAGGCGTGCGCGTCCTGCGAGGCGGATTGGCTTAGGTGTCTGACCACAAGCGGAAAGTCGGGTTCGTGGAATCATCATTTCTGGAATCTGCGATGGAATCAGCCACAATGGGAAGGAGATAGGTCCTGATGACAACGCGCGCTAACAACCGGCCTAGAGCACTCCTTGTCGAGAATGGTTCCAGCACAAAGTTTCACCTTCTTGTCGGCAGGGACGATAGAGGCATGCTGCAGTTTGTTTGCGAGCAAGCGCCACTTTTGACGCTCAAAAGCCACGGCTCGCCCGGCCGCTGCCCGATTTGCGGTGTGCAAGATCCACTCAAATACTTGGTCACCGGAAATCCATCGCTGGGCGACGTTAAGATGCCCTCGTTCATGAACAAGTTCTTCTACACGAGCTCCAGGTTCGAGAAGCAGGAATTTTAGGTTCGGGAGAGAGCCGTTGCAGACGACGCCATTCCTCGATGGGAACTAGCACGGCCGTCTCAACCCCTCGCCGGGTAACGACCTGCGGACCCTTTTTGATGGTGGCGTCGAGGAACTCGCTGAAGTGTGCTTTTGCATCTTGAACTTGCCAAGAACTCATTAAATGACTCCTATCTGTTCTGACAGAATGCAGACTAGCCAGATGCCTAGTCAACCGTTGAATCTTCAGAGGCTAGTAGGAATTTGCCCCTCCGTCTCGGCCGAGATAATGAGTCGCTGGGCGAGGCGGCGCAACCAGTCGCAATGGGAAGGAGATAAAGTTTTGGTGACAACGCGCGCTAACAACCAGCCTAGAGCGCTGGCGCTTGCGACAGAGCCGCGATCACATGTTGACATGTACGGTAAGTTACCGTACAATGTCCTCAGAGGAAAATCATGACTGTCACGTCCAGACATGAGCAAAGGCCTGCAAGGAAAATCGAGCGCATCGAGGCGCGTCTCAATCCTGACCAGAGGCGGAGGATAGAGTTCGCTGCCCGCCTGAGAGGTACTTCGATCTCCGACTTTATCGTCACTAGTGCGGATGACGCCGCCGCGCGAACCATCCAACAGCATGAGGTCTGGGTGCTCACTGACCGAGACCGCAAGGTTTTCGTGGAGGCATTGCTGCATCCTCCTGCTCCGAGCGCACGAATGAGAGCCGCTGCAAAACGCTACAAAGAGCGGATAGGTGCCTCGTGAATGAAAATGAAGACGAAATCCAATATCGGAGCGAACCGCTCAGAGCCAAGCACAACCGGGAGGCCTTTTCTTGTGGCGTTGCAGCTCTCGATCGCTATTTGCAAAAGCAGGCGAGCCAGGATGTCAGCAAGCGAGTCGCGGCGGCCTTTGTCATAACTCCTGATGGTGAACCGATCGCCGGATTCTATACCCTTTCCGCGCACGTCGTAAGCCTGAGCGACCTCCCAGCCAACGTGGCAAAGAAGCTTCCCCGTTATCCGGCAGTGCCGGCAACGCTGCTGGGGAGATTAGCGGTGAACAGTGAATTTCGTCGCAAGGGCATAGGAGAATTGCTGTTGTTGGACGCGTTTAAACGCGTTCTTACCAACGCTCGTGAGATTGCATCCGCGGTAGTCGTGGTGGACGCGAAAGACGATGGTGCAAGGAAGTTCTATTTGCATCACGATTTCATACCGTTGCCATCGCAGCCGAATCGTCTGTTCTATCCCGTTAAAACTATTGAGAAGTTGTTTGGGAAACAGTGATCGTTACCGAAGGACGATTCCACCGCTGGCCCAAATCTGCTCTTTGAGGCGCGGACAGTTTAGCAGATAGCTACAATTGGCCCGGCTGGGTCGCAGTTTCATTCCCACCATGGATCTCCGGATCGCTCCGATACAGGCTCGAGCGGCGAAAAGTTGAGTGTGTGTCATATTGTCGCGTACATACCAGGAACTCATTAGGTTTTCCGGATGCGTTCGCTCGTAAACGACCATTTTCCGGGTGACCCCTAATGTGTAGCACCTGCGCGGCGAACGGCCACCGATGGTCAAAAAAACATGGAGCGGGAGTGTGCGCTCTTCGTAAGGGACCTCTCCCTGAGAAGGCCAAAGTTCACGCACAATTTCCGGATTGATCCCGTGCATCCAGAAGACCTTCGGCCGACCCGGGGCGGGCGAAGAAAACTCGATCGATCGGGATGAAGTACGGATGATCCGAGGTAATCTCAGATTCCGCAGTGGGCGTGCGTTTTCTTTTTTATCTGCAGCCATCTTCCACGAAAGGATTGGGCTTCCCACATTACTATTGGTAGTACCTTCTACTTAGTCTTTTTCCGCTTCCTGATTTTGCTCGGAGCCATAATACGTCAAAAACGACCAATGCCCTGAGTTCAAAAAATGTAACAGCAAGCTGCATAACTTCATCGGCGCAATCTCTTGATTCTCCCGGGATACGCAGCAAGCCGTGCTCGCGCGAATGGCGTTACATGTGTCACGGATAGGCGCTTCCAAGAAATGTAGAGACCCTCTGACGGGACTTAAATGGGACCTCTGGCTGACTCCGAACTGCCCTACCAGTCAATTCGTTTGAGGCCAGGCACGAGATCAAAGTGTCGGTCCCGGCTCAGCAGCGGAAGAGAGTGCTGGTGACAGAGGGCGGCAATCCAAAGATCGTTCGTGGGAATGGGCTTGCCTTTCTTTTTCAGTTCGAGACCGAGCACCGCATACGAGCGAGTTGTCTCATTGTCGACGTCGAGCACAGTGACGGAAGCGATCCATTCTTGGAGCCAGTTTTCATAACTGGCCCGGTGGCGGGATTGCGCGATGCTCAGACGATATTCGCCGAGAACGATGACGGGAACGGCGATTTGTTCGGCGCGGGCAACAACTTTGAGTGCGGAAGGATCATGCTCGGCAGCAGCGGATAGCGCGTTCGTGTCGAGGATCAACGCCACATCTCCGGGTCGATCTTCTCGGAGTCTTCTTCAATGAGGCGATTAATGCGAGAGGTCTCCTTGCGCAAATGCTTCAGCTTGCCCATAAACTTGACCCAGCGCTTCTTGGAACTCTTAGTGTCGGAAGCGAGCTTATCCTTAACCGCTTCCGTGACATATTCACGTAGAGCGATCCCGCGCTCGGCCGCCCTGGACTTGGCGCGCCGAAAGAGGGGATCAGGAATCTCTAGGGTAGTTTTCATGAATTAGTATTCCCATATTTATGGGAGTAAGTCAATGGGCCCTTCTCCAATTCGCACCGCTTTCTCTGTGTGTTATGCCTTGGGTATGGGAAGCGTGGGCTTTGAACTTCGGTTCGGACACCTTATCTTGCGCGTTAGAATGCTGGACGGAATGGGTTGATCAGCTTTACAGCGAGGAGGGCGAAGTCGCTCTCGTTTCGCGGTGCGACCGTCAGGGAGTGTAGGCGAAGCGAAGGCAATGTGACATCAATGTTGGCCCCCCAGGGGCTCCGCTGATCCTCCTGGTGGCTCCAGAGATGCTGATCGATTTTAGTTGTTGCATTCTATGCTATCAATGCATTCATGGCGACACTCACAATTCGGCAATTAGACGAGAAAACGAAGACCCGCCTAAGAATCCGCGCGGTCCGCCATGGCCATTCGATGGAAGAAGAAGCGCGCGAGATCTTGCGTTCCGCCATGACCACCCCTGCTTCTCCCCAAGGGAATTTGGCGGAGAGGATTCATCGGCGATTCGCTACCTTCGGTGGAATCGATCTTCCACCAGTTCGCCGTGACGCTATCCGAAAGATCTCTGGTTTTGAAGAATGATTATCCTCGACACGAATATACTTTCGGAGCTTATGGAACCCCAACCGCATGCCCACGTGGTGGCTTCCCACTAGCGATCCTCTTGCAATCCATTTTCGGCAGCAAGATGATCTCGCCCCCTTCGGAAATTGCCCGCGCGGGCGCTACCTCCTATCCCAGTTGCTTCGATGATCGTATTCCTTGTGTCAAAAAAGATCGTGCATAGACGTGCCCTCGTTGAGCGTGGCGAAAATTCTATTTGACGGGACCGAGATAGCGGTCTAGCCAGTTGAGCGACTCCTTTATCATTTCAGTTCTGGGTATGTCGTGTCCCGTATCGTAGACCACGCGGCGTTTGTCCTCTGAAGGCGTCCCCAACAAACGGAACATCGGCTCTTGAGAGATGCTGGGCGGCCAAATGAAATCGAAGCGACCATTGAGCATCAAAACAGGAGTCTTCACACGTGGAGCGAAGTTGACTTGATCCACTTCTGGCCGTCGTTCTTGTAAATAGAATCCAGGTGCAACCAGAACCAAAGCCTTGAACCGAGTTTCAACAGCGGGGAGAAGCCCTCCCATTGCTGCACCCCAGCTGTAACCCTCATACGCCAATTTATTAGGATTGATGTCCGCGCGTGTCTCAAGGTAGTCGATCGACCGGCTGAGGTCTTTCGACCAGAATATGACATTATCCCGATAAGTACTGCTTGTATTGGGCCAGTAGATCGGCTTCGGTCCGCCTCCACGTTCAAAAGTTCCCTTGTATACAGGGAACAGGACGGCTCGTCCGCTTTTTATAATGAAATCGAAGTCTGGGAGATATCTCGGGAGCCCTTTTGCGCTTGATCGCATGTGAACGGCACCTGCACCGGGAAAATGCACGACGACTTGAAAAGGCGGCGAGGCTCTTTCGGGCAGGAACAGGTACGCAATAATTCGCTCTCCGCCGTAAGCCGCATCGAAGGAGACCTTCTCTTCCCTCCAATTTTCGGTTTGTTCGACGAATTCCACCTTCGCATTCAACGGCGTCTTGTCATAAGAGTATTGGTCCAGGTATGCCCGGAAAAGTTGATCAGAGACAGGTTTTTCAGACCCATAATTGCGCAATTTAACCGTGATCGGACCGTCTGCTGCTTTGGCTCCCTCACCAGTCAACTCATATTTGGCGCAGCGAAAACCAAACTTAGGGGACCGCTCGAGGGGTGAACGAGCGTCGGCATCGTTGAACATATAGATTGGGTCGTCCCATGCGCCGCCCATGATGTAACGCTTGCCGGAAGCCGCTTCGTTTGAGCACCACTCCTTCACGTTGCCTGCCATATCGTAGGCACCACACCAGCTCATACCTTGGTACGCCCCAACCGGCGAAGGTCCCTTGCCACTGAAGTTGCTGGCGGGTATCAGGCTGGAGCTGTCCGTCGGGGATGCTGCAGCTGTCCAGTGATAAATCGTCGGGAGCGATTTGCCCACAAATTCAGCATAAGCGTCCGCCTCGAACCAGCTCACGCCCATGACCGGATAATTATCCTCTCCTTGTGGATATTCTCCTTGGATCCAGGTGGAGGGACCTGGTCTGTTCGTCTTATCGACAAAGAGTTTCATCGCCTCGGCCCAATGCAGCACGCGGCCATCCTTTCGGAATTCGTGTTTCCAAAACTCCTGCTTTTCGTAACCTCCCTGGTCTACAAAGCGTTTGAACTCTGCATTGGTGACCTCGAACTTATCGATCCAATAAGTGGCAACCGGAATAGCCGGCAACGCCTCAAAACCTGCAATGCCCCACAGGGTGATCGGCTGGCTCTCGACAGACCCTTCGCTTTTGAACTCAACGGGAACCATTCCGCTAGGAGCCTTTCCGTCTTCGTGTAGTGTCACGACAATCGGGCCGGACGAGAATGTAGCGCGTTCTATGGTGGTATACCCTTGCAACTCGAATCTCCAATTTGCGTCAACAGCGGGAAATCTCCGGTTGTAGATGGGCGACAGTCCAACAAATTCCCATTGGCTGTTCGGAGCGTTGTAATTTCTACGGTAGACAGCAGCTCTCGGAGGGCTGGTGATGATTGAATCGGACCATGACATATCGGGCCAGAATTTGGCAAGGGTAGGGTCAGCTGGAATGTATTGCTCGGCCTGAACAGCAAGTGCGTAGGCTTCGCCAAGCTTGTCCTGTTCGATGAGCTTGCCGATCTGCGGTAACGCCTTGTCCCTGGCCCATCTGACTCTGGAACTGTGGTGAATCCACCAGCCAACTAGGCTCATCAGCCCTAATAGAATAATCAGTGCGGGGATTGCGACACGGGGCTGACTGCTTTGTCGGAACAGCACTCTTAAATTGACACCGCTGGTGGGTTTCGAAGTTAGTTCGTAGCAATCCTTGAGTTCCTGCTCGATTTCCGCCATACGTGAATAGCGGTCCTCGGGACGCTTGCGCAGACAGCGACGAATAATTCGATCTAACCCATCCGGAACATCCTTGACAAATTCGTGCAGGGGGCTCGGCTCTTCGCGGTCCACTGCATCCAACGTTTCACTATTCGACTTGCGCTGGAATGCTCTTTTTCCTGAGAACATCTCGTAAAGAACCGCACCAAACGCAAAAATGTCGCCACGGGCGTCAACCTCTTGACCATGCAACTGCTCTGGAGACATGTACGGCAGGGTGCCAACTACTCGCGCGTCATCTGTAAGGACCGTTAGGGTCTCTTCCGCGGATACGATGGGTCTTTCGAACTTCGCCAGCCCGAAATCAAGCAACATTGCCCCACTTTCGGTGAGCATGATGTTGCCTGGTTTAAGGTCGCGATGAACAATCTTTTTCCGGTGCGCCGTGCCGAGCGCACCCGCAACCGACATCGCGATCTTCAGAGCTTCGGTCGTTGGGAGCGGCCCCTTCTGGATTCGGGCCGAAAGTGTCTCGCCTTCCAGGTACTCCATCGCAATAAACGCTCTTCCGGCATCTTCTCCAAAGTCATATACCGTACAGATGTTGGGATGATTTAAAGCTGAAGCGGCTTTCGCTTCGCGCAGAAATCGCTCCAACGATTCCCGGTCCTCGGCCAGCTCCTTTGGCAAAAATTTCAGCGCGACAATCCGGTCGAGCAGCAGGTCTTCGGCTTTGTAAACCTCACCCATACCTCCGGCGGCGATGAAATTCACTATGCGGAACCTCCTCGCCAACACTTCACCTGGTGCCAGTCGTTCTGGTGGATTTGCAGCAACCCGCCGGGGGTCAACAAATGGCGGGCTGGATAGAAAGGTTCCCAAACGATCGTGCACAGCCAGGAGCCGGTGCACTTCCGCGCGGACCATTTCGTCGCGCTCGTTTTCTTCAAGAAAGGAAGTTCGCCTTGTCGGATGGCATTCCAGTGCGGTCTGGTATAGTGCTTTAACGCGTTCCCACTGTTTTGGCTTCATCCCCATTGTCAGGCCTCAATTCGCCGTACAGCCAGACTTTCGCTACAGCCCAATCCCGTTTTACTGTCATCGGGGAGATGCCGAGAAACTTAGAGGTTTCTTCCACGTTCAGGCCCCCAAAAAATCGCAACTCGACGATATGACTTTGGCGCGGATCGAGCCGCGCCAGTCGGTCGAGAGCTTCGTCCAATTTCAGCAGGTCTTCAGAGTGTTCCGGGGAAAAAGCGAGTGCCTCGTCCAAAGGTAGAACCACCCGAGTTCCACCACGCTTCTCCCGTAAGTGGCGGCGGGCATGGTCGATCAGAATGCGCCTCATCAGTTGGGCGGCAATCCCAAAGAACTGGGCGCGGCCCTGCCAATTGGTAGACTGCTGTCGAACCAGTTTGAGATAAGCTTCATGAACCAGGGCGGTGGTCTGGAGGGTGTGGTTGGCTCTCTCGCGGCGCATATACCGACGGGCCAGCTTTTTTAACTGGTCATAGACCAAGGGAGCAAGCCTTTCCTGAGCAGCCTGGTTTCCCTTTGCTACTTGAACAAGCAGGGCCGTCACGTCTGCTTCCGGGACCAAAGGATATTCTCCCGCTGTATCCGATTCAGAAATTGGCAGTTATTGTAACCCGGCTGTCAAGACTCTTACTTGCCCTCCCCGCTTTTGACACTACTCTCGCTCGGCATGGTCCCTTTTCCCCTCAGATGTCGCGTTTCTAGGTAAAGCCGGATTTTCACATTAACCCGGAGATCGTTGATTGCTCACTTCGAAGAGGAGAACGAGGATGACCGCAAACACCAGTGCTTTTCGAAATCGCTTTGAACTGCTTTCGAAAGTAAGACCAGCCCTATATATTCTCGTTTGCGCACTGTTCCTAAGTTTAGCCATCAGGGCGCAGGAGCCCCGCATTATCACGTTTGACGCTCCTGGTGCGGACACCACTCCCGGGGATTACAACGGAACCTACGCAAGCAGTATCAATGTTGCGGGATTTATTACGGGATCCTACCAGGGCGCGGATACCGTGTACCACGGGTTCCTAAGAAGGCCCGATGGCAAGTTCACTACCTTCGAAGCTCCCGGCGCAGATACAACCGCAGGTTCTTTTAACGGCACCACTCCCACCAGCATCAACGATTTGGGCGTTATCACCGGGTACTTCAGCGATGCAACCGGCCTATCTCATGGTTTTCTTCGCACTCCGACGGGCAAGTTTACGACCTTTGATGTTTCGGGGGCAGGCGCGAACGGGACATTTCCCATTGGCCTTAACCTCGAAGGAGCAGTTGTTGGGTACGCCTTGGATTCAAACTATCTCTTCCATGCTTTCCTTCGCACTCCTGACGGCAAGATCCACGCTTTTGTTGGTCCAGACTCCTGCGATACCGGCACCTCAACAGGTTGTTACGGTAATGAGGTTACCGCCATCAATTTTTTGGGCATAAGCGTAGGAAACTTTATGGATAACAGCGGCAACTTCGTTGGGCACGGTCTGATCCGTTACCCCGACGGCACTCTGAAATCATTCGAAGCTCCTGGTGCGGGCACTGGCACCGACCAGGGCACGAGTTGTCCCGGTTGTGCCGCTGGCCTCAATCAGTGGGGGGCGATCGCCGGAACCTATACTGATAACAACAACGTACACCACGGCTTTCTGCGCAGTCCCAACGGCAAATTTACGACATTCGATGCTCCCGGCGCTGGTACTGATGGTTACGAGGGCACCGGCTGTTTCTCCGACTGTCCTACAAGCCTCAACGACTCGGGGTCCATCATGGGAACCTACATTGACACGAACTTCGTGTACCACGGTTACCTACGCACTCCCGACGGGAAGATTGTGACCGTCGATCCTTCCGGATCGGTCTTTACTTGGTCTTCCGGCATGAACGATTTCGGGGCAATTACGGGTTATTATGCCGACGCCAACGGCGTCTACCACGGCTTCTTGAGGACTCAAGACTGATAGGTTCCCATTAATTGTGCCGCGCGCGGCAGGCTGCGTAGATGACTTGCTATGCAGTTTCGCGCCGCCTGCTGACGGCCTTATTGGCCCGGGACGAAGCCAATGCTTAACAAAAGCAAGCTCTCAACTCTAATTCGACTCCATATTGTGCGGCCAAGTCTCATCTTCCTTCTGTTCACTGGCTCGGCCCAAGCACAAACCAGCCCAGTGGATTACGTCTTCCTGCTGGCTTCGGGCTTTCTCTGTCAGTCGGGCGATTCTGGCAACTGCCCGGCCGTTGCGAAGTCAGCAAATGGCGACACCTACGAAATCAGCGGCGCCGGGACCTTTGCCTCCTGGAAAAAGTCGGTGCAGGCAGTCGGAACCTTCAACCACAAGGCCAAGGACGGAACTGTTCTCGAGACAGGAGCGTGGCTCGCCAGTGAATTAATTTCCTTCGGCTCCTACGGAATTGCACCAAACGCGTTACAGCAGAGAGGGCCAGCGTATGCCGGTCCGGGGCTAGGCCCAAAACGAATGTCGACACGCGCGGGCGCCATGCCGACCGGAGGGCTCGCGATATTCCGCATCGTGCTAGTGCCGTTCTCGGGACCAAGCAAAACAGCAGTGCTGCAAATGAACTGCGCATTGGGAGATGTTCCCCGCGAGCGATCGGTCGAGGGGATTCGGCTTACGTTCGAAACGGGAGGAAATGAGTTTCCCGAAGAAATGGGCGGGCGCGTTCTTTTCCTTTCTATGCGATTCAAAGTCAGCCCGCCTGCCAGAGCGGAGGAGCAGGAGGCCGCACCAGGACGTGCAGAGCTACCGCACAACTAGAGACTCCATCGCATTTGCAGAGGCCCCAGCCGGGTTGCGACGGGGATTTTTGGTCTATCGCTGACTCTTAGGACATTGTTTGAGAGCCTCTTGGAAGTTCTTGGCCTCAGCACCGCCCAGTTTCCGCTGGCCCCTAACCTCGAACCTCAAACCCAGCTTTGTTCATCTTCTTGTCGGCAGGGATGATAGCTGCTGAGCAAACGCTGATGTTCTCCTCACGGTAGACCGCGGTTTTGAGTTTCAGCACAACCTCGCAGACCGTCGGATCGCGGTCGGGAATCCGTTCTTTTCGAAGATATCTTGCCTCTCGAGCACCCATTCGCCGATAGGGATAACTTCATTAATCCTGCTCGGTAAGCGTCCTTCGCCTCTGGAATTTGTCGTTCACGCTCGCAAGCCCCACCGATGACCACATAGGGCCACGCAAGGTCATTGCGCAGTTTGAGAATCAACTCAGCTTGCTCAAGTGCTAACGCCCAGTTCTGAGAAATTAATTCCTCTTCTCTGATACCGAGTGATGTCGCGAGTAGCTTAACTTTGTCTCTTGGAATCAGAGCGGGGTCGAACAGCCACGTTTTGAACAGATTCCACTCGACCCCAAGTTGTTTGGCCAGTTTACCGCCACGAGTGGGCCCAAATTTCTCCACCTGTAATTTCACCTCTAAAAGTTCGGGCTTAGGCGTACTTACACACACTTATCAGCTTGTTGAAAAAAAACAGGAATTCCGGCTTTTTGGTGGGAAGCGAACGGGGCTTTGCCCCCGCACCCCCAGGATTTTAACGCTTTGATGTATTCCCGATGAGGGCTCTTCAGTCCCAGTGCTTCAGCTGCGGCCACAATTCCTTCAACGGCTGCTTGAGCCCCCGGCAATAGAACACCTCGGAATGCTCGTACGGCATCGAGTATGGGTGGTACACGTACGCGACCTTCTGCACGCTCACAAACAGTTGCTCGAGGCGCTCTTGGCTGTCGTCCATGACGATCATACTTTTGCCCGTGTAATCGCGCGGTCCCCACAAGAAATAGCTTTGGTGACCACTGATCGCCCAAGGCAATCCATATTTCGGCCCGAAGAGATCGATCGCGCCGGCTTGGCCATAGTTCTGGACAAAGATCGCCGTCTTCGCTCGAACATCCGGCGGCAAACTGTTGTAAACGCGCGCCACCGTCGCGACCATTTCCGGCCAGCCAAACTCGGACGCATAAATCTGCGGCAAGGGGCCCAGCTTGTGCGTTTCACTTGCAGGCGGCGAGAGGTGCAACGCGCGCGTGCAGCGAATGTACATTTCGACCGGGAGCACCGGCGTGGCGAGCGGCGCAAGAATCGCGCCCACCGCGATCAGCAGCCCCGGGTAGGCCACTCGCCGCCACCTTCGCTGCCGCGCCTCGAGGAACATTTCCCACATGACGCTGCCGGCGGCGAACACCAGCGGAAAGGCGGGGAAGAGGTAATAGACGCGCGGACTCATCGCAACAATCACGCCCGCCGTAAACACCCACGCCCAGCCCAGCGCGCGAAATCTCTTCCCATGCTCCGCGAACAAGAAAAACCACAGGCCTGCTAGCCACAGGGGCGCGGTCAACGGGTTCATCGCACCAATTTCCTGACCGAAGAAACTGAAGAAGCCCAACGGCACGTTCCGCCCGCTGCGTCGAATGTTGCCCTGCAATTCGAGAAATGGAAAGTGGTGCCGAACATTCCACCAGAGATTCGGGGCAAAAATCGCAAACGCGACCACCCCACCAACCCATAGCCAGCGATTCGCGAGCAGCTTCCGTTGGTTCGTGAGCAGTAGTCCGAGGACAATCCCCGCGCCGAAGATCATCATCGAGTACTTGTTCTCGAGACCGATGCCCGCGACCACGCCGAACCAAATCCACAGCCTCTCATTTCCGGTTTTGATGATGCGAATCACGAGATACGCGCAGGTCATCCAGAACAGTGGCTCGAACGCATTCATCGTGAAGAGGCTATCCGACCCGAGAATGCCGGGCGCAGCGAGCGTGCTAATCGCCGCGAGTGCCTGCGCGAAGCGCCCCCCACCGAGTTCACGCGCAATCAGCGCGGTTAGCACCACCTCCACCGCCCCCGCGAGCGCCGGCAAAAATCGGATCGCGAGCAGCGACTGACCCAGTGTATGGCGCACCACCCAGGCAATCATCGCGATCAGCGGCGGCTGATCGACATAGCCCCAAGCAAGGTGACGGCTGCAGGCCAGGAAGTACAACTCGTCACCCAAGTACCCATACCGGTGTCCCGCGTACAAATGCACCACCAGATTGCACGCGGCAATCAGGAGTACAATCGTGGTCGCGCCCAGCATCCGGAACAGATGCCTTTCGTCACGGCTCTCTACCGTGTCCCCCGCCATTTGCGACTGCGACTCCGCCATCATCTTCGCTTGCTCCAAATTGCCAGGGTTGCAATTATAGGACCGAGCGCAAGCATTTTCAGTGGTGATATAACTGGGCGGCCCGTGGTCGGTTAGGTGTACATGGCCGGCGCCGACCACCTGCCGCTGAAGTTCCTGCCCGGGCGGCAAATCATCGGCCCGCGTCCGCCGCTTCCGCCCACGCCAAACCCAAATTTCTTCACGCTGGGAAGCACAATGATGCAGTTGGCCCGCGCCGGGACATCTGCGGGAACGTTTTTGTTATCGATCATTCTCTGCAACACTGTGGCGGCATTCTTGAGGGTCTCTTCGTCTTTCGACTTGTCGGCTCCACAAGCGGGCACAATGAATATGATTAACAAGAGGCGATCGGCCGGGGAGACGGAACAACGGCAGCACCCTCCCAACAGATTTGACTGCCTAGTGCCGCACCAGGCGCACTTTGCGAATCGGAAGTGTACGATCTGCTAGATGGGGGCAGTGCATGCGTAGGAAGTCATGCTGGCGAAATCGTCGACCGGTGTATTTCTACTGTTTGAGGTGAGCCTGAGTGCCGTTTGGGGCGATTATTGCCATTGGTGAGGACCGGGAACGAATCTGAGTACCGTGGACTCCGCGCGGGCTTGCTTCAAGCCTGCTCGGAAGAGCTGGTAGCGCTGGCGTCTTCCGCCTCTTGAGGGAACATTTTACGTATGGAAGTCATCGGCAGGAACAAGCGATTTGGTTTGCTGGGAAGCGGAATGAATCCATACTGGCTATAAAACCCCGCGGCTTCCTCGTCTTTCGCGTCAACGACGACTGCCCAAGAGGCAAGATGTGCGCTGTTCTGGAGGGCTTTCTTGAGTGCGTCGGCAAGAAGAACTCCCCCGATGCCCTGTCCCCGAAACTCGATGCTCCTCGCCAATCGTCCGAGCAGAGTGGCACGGACCTCATGCATCCGCGTCAGTTTCTTTGCTATTCCTTCGGGGATCTCGTCAAGTTTGACGGTGTAGGACGATAGCGTGTAGTAGCCGGCTATCATTTTTCCATCCGGGGTCAGTATAAAGACGGCGGCTAGATTCTTAGCGACCGCCTGGCCGGCCTGGTTTCTTAAGTATTGGTCCAGGGGGTCCCTGCCGCAATAAAAAGCCGCTCGGTCATGATGCTCACCGAGCGGCTCTATTTTGAAATTGTCGGACAATGATTACAGACCCATTTTTCTGTATCGAGCGACGGCCGCTTTGATTGCTTCGTTCGGCTCCGGCGGATTCAGCAGCGCTTCGACAAATATTCGGCGGTCCTCCTCTCGCAGCTCCAACAGCTCGAACTCTTGGATCGTCGCGGTCGCAGCCGGCTGCACCTCATTCAGAATAAAATCCGTCACCGACGTCCCGCGCAGACTGGCTGCTCGCTCGAGATTCTCCTTCTGTGCCGGTGTCATCCGAATTTCAACACGCTCAGCTCTCAGTGCGGCAGCCATATTGCTCTCCCTTCAACCTCTCGCCAAATGTACGGCAATTTGCCGATTATGTCAATAAGAAAATCGGCAAATATCCGTACATCTATAAATTATTATAAATAATACAGATATGCGTATGAAAGAATCAAATTGCATGCCTGAGCGATAGCCGCCGCCCCATCAATCGCTTGTATTTATAGCATCTTGTGAGTTATAGACCAGGCCTGATCAGATGGTTCTGGAAACGGTCATCAATGGTTCCGCCGATGCCATCGTCACCTTCAACGAGTGCAACTTTAGACCTCTGGCGGCGCGTTATCGATGTTCGGTGGTTCGGCCAGGGGAAATCGTTCGAGGACTAGTAGAGGAAGCCGTTCTAGATCACCAGACATTTCACAAGCTCGTGCACGCGAGATTGCGACTCTAAAAAGGCGCTGTCTCTTAAAGCTCCTGTCTTGCATACCTGCCATGTATGTAATACATTGGTTTGATGAAGACTCTAACCGTACGACTGCCCGAGCCATTGGCCGCGGACATTGAGGCGGAATCGCGGGGGCGTAAGATCTCGAAGTCAGATGTCGTTCGCGAACGGCTCGAACGTCCGCCCCGGCAGCGTCGCCGCACTGGCTCGCTTAACGCCATTGCTGATCTCATTGGATCGGTAGATGGTTTACCGGCCGACCTAACGACGCGAAAGAAGGACTATTTGCACGCTACCGGTTATGGCCAGAAACGTCCTCGTTGATGCTGGATTTGTTGTAGCGTTGCTTAGCAGCCGAGACGCTCGCCACGAATGGGCCGTGACTCAGGCGTCTGAGATGCCTCCGCCTTGGTCCACGTGCGAAGCCTATTTCGGAACCCCGCACTTTAGGTGACCCGCTTCCGAACTCTTTCGGCGTCCTGTTTTCGTTGGGATACAAGCTTGTTATGGGAAACCTTCCGGGATGGAGAGTGCCGATTCCTCTCCCTTCCAACTAAGCCCTCCGCAGGTGCGAAGGTGTCCAGCGTCGTTTTTTCAAAGCTCTCGGGCCCACGTGGGAGCATCAAATACCTTTGCTTTTAGTGCTACTATATGTAAATATGCTTTCATATGGTACTTAGACATCTCTGGCTGAACCTGCTCGAGCGGTCGTGGAAAGGCCGATCGATCGTGTGGCTTGCAGGTGTTCGACGGGTGGGAAAGACCTGGTTATGCCAGAGCCTTCCTGACATCGAGTACTTTGACTGTGAGCTCCCCCGCGTTCGCCGCATGATGCTCGACCCTCAAGGCTTTCTCGATGGTCTTGGTGACAAGAGAATTGTGCTGGATGAAATTCATCGATTGCAGAACCCCTCGGAACTGCTAAAGATTGCTGCCGATCATTATCAGAGTACGCACATCGTGGCCACGGGCTCTTCAACTTTGGGCGCTTCCAAGAAATTTAGAGATACGCTGGCAGGACGTAAAAAGGACCTCTGGCTGACACCGATGTGCCTTCCCGATCTGGAGGATGCGAAGCAAACAGACCTGAAACACCGTTTTCTGCGCGGCGGACTGCCTCCCTTCTTTTTGCCTGAGAAACTTCCAGAACGTGATTTTCAGGAGTGGATGGATGCCTACTGGGCAAAAGACATCCAGGAACTATTTCGTTTGGAACGGAGAGATTCCTTCCAGCGATTTACCGAGCTCGTTCTCGCACAAAGCGGTGGCGTCTTTGACGCAACCCGATTTGCTCGCCCATGCGAAGTCAGCCGACCGACGATCACAAATTACCTCCGCGTTCTTGAGGCAACGTTCGTCGCTCACGTAATTCGCCCATTCAGCACGCGCCGACCCACGGAGATTGTGGCAGCGCCGAAGGTCTATGGCTTCGATACCGGATTCGTTTGTTACTACCGTGGTTGGCAGGATTTGCGCGATGATGACCTCGGGGTGCTTTGGGAACACTTCGTGCTGAACGAAATCACCGCCCGCTTACAGAGTCGGGACGTATTTTACTGGCGAGACAAGCGGGGGCATGAGGTTGACTTTGTCTTGGCGACGCGTCGAAAAGAACCAATGGCAATCGAGTGTAAATGGTCCGCGGCTAACTTCGATCCCACGAACCTCAAGGCGTTCCGATACCAGCATCCTGAAGGGGAAAACGTAATCCTAGCGAACGACGTGGAACATGCTTTCACGCGCAACTTCGGAGAGCTCAAAGTGCATTTTGCTAGTCTGCCCTCATTCGCCACTTCGCTTTCTTCTCAGCTGCTATGACAGACAGAACTTACAACCGCGTGGGCTTCGTCCTAACGGAAAATCGCGTCGCCGCGAAAAGCGGGCATTACGACTCATAAATTTCTTGATCTGCGATAATCCGACGCACTTCCTTCAGGCTTGCTGTTTCGGCGCAGATGCCAAATGGCCAGGAATTCGATTTGAGTAAGTGCTCAACCATGCTCAAAATCCGCTAAGCCGTTTGCCCCTGACTGCAGTAGTTTTGCTCCTATCAGGGCGTGCCCGCGAGCAGTGGCAGCAATCATTGCATCTTCCAGGAGATGGTCTGACTTTCCCTCCATTAGCCTGGCCCACTCGCGAAAGCAATCTCCCGCCATGCGCCCTCGAGGGTGTCGTGAGGTCCGTTGGCGGGGTCTTTAGCTCGGATGCGACAGGACCGAAACCTCTTCCGTCAATACCATGACCTACCGCGCAGTATTCCAGATACGTCTGTTTGCCGGACTCAACGTCAGATCTTTCGGGCCGTGTTTTACTTGCGGCTTGCCACTCGCTGGCGCCGGGGATGAACCCAGATAGGAGCAGAACAACCCTTGCCATGCCTTGGATCATGAATTAAATTTCCCGTTTCTCACCTTGTCCTGCTTTACGAGCTGCGGGCCACTACTTTTTGCACCCGAGCGTTGCTTCGGCGCTGGCTGAAAGGAGTTCGCTCGTGACTCCTTCCTAAAGGGAAACAGAGCCTTGGACCACGTCAAAGGCACTTCTCCGACCTTTACGTGCCCAGCCATGATTCGTTCCCAGCGGAGGTGTGCGACGAGGTCGCCGGCAAGATTGTGCTGCGTGAGAAACCTCTCGACCCGCTGTAAAATATTCCGGTCCTTGGTTTGCCGGTGCCCTTCGTGTTTAGGAAAGTCACATCTTAGTCGCTCACGATGTTTGCGAATTGGTGGAACTGCGGCGCACTCTCAGAGATGTTGGCACGGAGGGGCGATAGACAGAGTTGACAAACCGAAAGATAGACGCGCCGCTTTGCCTCGAGGAAATATAGCCTACGGTGAGCCCTTGAGTGCCATGCGGATCGTTCTTATGTCGAGAAACATTCGTTGAGGGCCGCTCTCGGCGGCGCCCTCGATCTTGACGAAACCATAGCGTGCATACCAGTCGACCCGGTCCCGATATGCGTCCGTAATAATGCACCGGCACCCCACATCGGCGGCAACTCGAAGTGCGATTTTGAAGGCTTCGGAAATAAGGGCATGCCCGAGGCCCTTTCCTGAGAATCGCTGGTCTACCGCAAGGCGTGCGAGTAAAATTAGTGGCAAGTCGTATGGCGGAAGCCCTCGCACATATTTCCTCGGGAAAGCGTCTCGCGGCAAACTTGCAGTCGCAAGAGTGAAGTATCCAATCACACTGCGCGGAGCCTCCTCATCAAGCGCCACATAAGTCACCCCGATGGAGCTTTTCTGCTGATTCGCCCAGCCATAACGCTTGAGATAGTTGTTGAGCGCCTCATCGCCGCAATCGAAAGTCGCGACCTCATCCTGCACTTCAATTGGACGTATGAGAACGGCCACTTAGCATCTCATTGCCCGGATGAGAGTTTCCGTTGGACTAGCGGGTTCTCTCGATGCGAGATCGGCAAGACTTTCTAACTCGTGGGGTGTCCAAGGAATCTCCACACGCGGAAGTACAAGTTCAGGGGCGACACGCTCCAAGTGCGGAAACACCAATTCCCTCCGCTCACCCGTTTCAGTTTCACTAAAAATGCGATGACCGCGCTTTCTTTCCCGTACTGCCCAGCGGAACAACGCCAGAGCATCAGAAAGAAAATCCGTATTGCTAGTAAGCTGCAACTCTTGCTTCAAACCGCGAACCATGCGGTCCTCAGCAGGAGCCAAATCAGCCTGAAACTTTGACTTGCGCGGAGCAGGAAGCTGCCCCTTGATTTGCTTGGTTTTTAACGCCATTGTTGAATTATCCTTTTGGCTTCCATATTCATTCCTATACTACTACATGTTGAATGCTGATTCGAGTCTTTAGGGAGCAACCTTGAGTGGTGCGCAAGTACCTCGTGGATTTGAGTGCTGTTTCAACTCACGCGTCCGCTTCCGGTAGTGCAGACTCGACCGGCTGATCGGTAGACATCTCTGGTTAAAGCTGCTCGAGCGCTCGTGGAAGAAGGCCATTGAGTCCCGCAGTTCAGGCATCGGACTACCCGGGGGAATGTCCCTGGATAAGGTAACTCTTGCGATACGTCAGGACATGTAATCTATTTATCCCTGCCTATTTCGCATAAATTGAACTCAGCGAATTCCATAAAGGGTGAGTACTCAGGCGAACGCGTCCAACGGGTCATCGATGGATTCCTTTTGGGGTGACTACCCGCGGATGAACAGAACATCGACATTCCGGCCGGAATCAATGCGGCGCACGTACGAGAGTGGCGCCAACAACCTGGTACGCGATCCCCTCAATTGCCAAGAAGTTTTATCGCCCAAAACAGGAAAAGATTGCTGCCAATCGGTGACTCGTATCCATTTGTTTCTGCTATCAGGAAGTATTCGCCGGTTTGGGGATTTGAAGTCAGTCGAGTTATGGTTCCAGCCGAATGTGATCCCTAGTAAGCAGGATTCCATCTGAGAGGTGATTCATGGCTCAAGACGGAGATCAGGAACGGGAATATCCTCATCAGGCGAATGCAACAAATGGAGAGCAAACTACCTCGGCGACAGAAGAATCATCCCTCCCATCGAATGGTGACCAAAACAAAACGAGCTCTCCCGCCAAGATCGCGGCGAGTCGTGGAAACGGAAAGCGATCGAACGGGCCGACTTCGCCGGAAGGAAAAGCAAAAAGTAGCAGGAACAGCTACAAACACGGATTTTTTGCTCGTCAGCCCCTCCCACCCGGGGAGGCTGGAGCTGCGCTATGGGGCGCCTATCAAGATTTGGTGGCTGGCATCTGGGGATACTACAAGCCCGTAGGCTATCTGGAAGGTCTGTTGACCGAAAAAATCGCTACGGAATCGATCCGATTCTCCCGCCTCTTAACGTTTGAACGAGAGCTCACAAGAGGCATCAACCTGTTCAATTGGAATGGCCTGGACCGATTGCTCCGATATCAGGGAACGATTAACCGTCAATTGTTTCAAGCAATGCGCGAACTTGAGCGGATGCAAGAAAGGCGTAAGGCTGAAACGGCACCTACTGGCGCTTTAGGCGGTCTGGCGGACTCTAGTACTGGAACGCTTGCGGTTGTACCGGATTCCAGTCTCTTTCAAGCAGATTCAGAGTCTCCCTCACAAGGGGCCGCAATAAGCGATGAGCGCCATCTTGAATTCTGCGCATGGGAGCAAATTCCCTTAATCATAGCTCCTCGCCAGGGTAATGGTGGGCAGAACTCGGAGGCTTCTCGAGCGGCAACGAATTACGGAACGAACCCAACACCGTCAAGCTTTGTTCAGCCACCAAAGGCAGCTTTACGGAAAGATACGGCTCCTCCGAAGCCATCTCTGGCAGACAAGGTAACCAAGGCGCTGGATCTTCCTCCCATGCAGAATCCCCTGGAGGGTTCTTCCCCCCGCCAGGAGGAGACTGGTGCAAGCATTGGGAAAAAGGCAGTTTCAGATGACATTGCGGCTCATCCGAAATTCATCGAACCGGAAGACAGGGCTCGGTTGGAACAGGTCCAGGAATCTATTCGAAACGAAGGGAATGGGGATATCGAGGATTCGGAAGACTCTTCCTAATTAGCTTTGCGTCACATGTCCGCAATTGAAAACCAAGCATCAAAACCTGAAAATCTGACTCTGGATGCCAACACGGCGATTTTCGCCGTGGACCTCCGTCATCGGGCGCAGGCACTTCAAGTTCCTTGTCTTGCATGCCTGTCATGTATGTAATACACTTGCTTCATGAAGACTCTCACGGTACGACTGCCCGAGCCATTGGTCGCGGACATTGAGGCGGAATCGCGGGGGCGTAAGATCTCGAAGTCAGATGTCGTTCGTGAGCGGCTCGAACGTCCGCCCCGGCAGCGTCGCCGCACTGGCTCGCTTAACGCCATTGCTGATCTCATTGGATCGGTAGATGGTTTACCGGCCGACCTAACGACGCGAAAGAAGGAATATTTGCACGCTACCGGTTATGGCCAGAAACGTCCTCGTTGATGCTGGATTTGTTGTAGCGTTGCTTAGCAGCCGAGACGCTCGCCACGAATGGGCCGTGACTCAGGCGTCTGAGATGCCTCCGCCTTGGTCCACGTGCGAAGCCGCTCTGTCGGAGGCTTTTCATCTACTCGGGGAGCGCGGTGCTCCCAATCTCGGTGCCCTACTTCGCCGGCGTGCGTTGCTCATCTCCTTCACCCTTGCCGAGAACGTCGAGCCAGTCGTGAAGCTGATCGTGAAATATTCTAACGTCCCCATGGGCTCCGCCGATGCTTGCCTCGTTCGAATGACCGAAACGTTTGCCAATCCCATCGTCCTCACTACCGACGAAGATTTCCGAGTCTACCGCCGCCACAGCCGGCAAGTAGTTCCTTGTGTAACTCCCGATTGACGCGCATACCCGTTCGGCAGAGGCGGGCCTCCGTTGAAATCAGTTGAATCTGACTGAAGTGAAATGTTAGATCCTGCAGTCATACCGGACTTGTGCCGTCACGAGATCCCTTCACTGAACTCCTTTTTCAGAAACTCCAGAGTTCTCTCCCACGCAGTTTTTGCGGATGCCGGGTCATAAACCTCTAGTCGCGCTTCGTTCATAAAGGCGTGCTGTGCGTTGTAGCGATAGAGCTCAAACTTTGATTTCGACAGCTTGAGCGTGGCCTCGAGTTCATTGACCTTGGCCGGGGTACACCAATCATCCCTGTTCGCGAAATGGCAGATCAAGGGAATTTTGACTTTGTTTAATTCGGCGGGATCAAGAGATGGGATGCCATAAAAGCAGGCGCCCGCATCCATCTCCGGCACCCGGACTGCAGCCAGGATGGTTAGCGCACCACCCATACAAAAGCCACCGACGGCCACCTTCTTCGAGGATTGTTTTAGGTACTGCGTGGCGCCACGGATGTCTTGCTCTGCCGCATCCGGAAAATCGAGGTTTGCCATCAAGTGATTTGCTTCGTCGCTGGCTTTAGCGACCTTGCCTCGGTAGAGGTCTGGCACAAGTACCCGGTAACCGGGAGCGGCGAGCCGGTCCGCCGTCTTTTTGATTTGATCATTTAGCCCCCACCACTCCTGGATGACGACAAAGCCCGGCGCACTTGATCCGGCCCTAGGCGTCGCCAGATAACCTGGGCAGGTTTTTCCATCCGGTCGCTGGAATTGAATTATTTCACCCAACTCATCCCTCCTGTCGATGCGCGGAGATCAGGGGTAATCCGAGTCCCGCAATCACTGCCTGCTTGGTCGTTTCGTAGAATCCCATCTCAATCATATCTTTAGGATAGGCCGTTCCCGCCGTACTGAAGAAATACTGAAAACGCGCTCTCAAGGCGATCGTTTCGCACCCAGTGTCGGTTGAAGTCGGTTGCCGGCTCGGGCCAACGAGCAGCACATTTCCGCCGCGAAAAAGAAGCTAGGAAAACATGGAAACCAGCTTTTGCGATGTTCCGTCGCTCAAACCGAGATCCGTAAGATGCGGCCCAGGATTGCAGGCCAGGCAGGTGCCTTCGATAGCCTTGAATGTCCAATAAGGGGGCTTCCAATCGGTAACTTGATTTGCCGCTTCCCGTACCACGCGAAATTTCCCAGCCAGCTCCATCGGCGGCAACTCGGACAACAGCCCGCCAATCGGAAACTCGACGATTGCTAGCAGCTTCCCATCGCGTACGACTGACATTCCGCCACCGCAATCGATAAGCGCGTTTCCAGCCACCTTCATGTCGGCCGGCGATCCTCCCAGAATGACCAGGTTGTGCGCATCGTGCGAATACGATGTCGCAATCGCGCCCCGCATTCGCCCGATCCCGAGCTGAACGGCGCATTGTCCTCCGCCCGAATGCCGTCCATGTCGGTGGCGCACATAGCTGAGACTCGCATCTTCAGGCAATTCCACGATCCCGCCTCGCACCTTCACTTCAATCTCCTGCCATTCGGCAAGACGCATCCCCAAAATCGCGCGCATCTTGACGGTTCCTTGCTCCCGGCCTTCGACCCGGATCTTAAAGTCGTCTTCCGCAAGGTGCGCCAATTTCATGGAGTTCAGGAGCGATTTCCCGACGGGACGCCTTTCCAACGGCTCGATCCATTTTTCGTTCTTGACGACGTTTCTCCCCGCCACAAATACCTCTGCGATCCGAAACTCTTCCAGATCCTTCAGTACAACAATATCCGCAATCCGCCCCGCGCATACCGCGCCGAGATCAGGTCGCCTTAGGCGAAGCGAGGCATTGAAAGTGGCACATCGTATCGCCTCCACCGCGTTCATCCCATAGCCAACCAGCCGGCGCAGTACGTCCCGGATTCCCCCACGCTCCACAAGGTAGTCTGGCGGCACATCGTCGGTACAAATGCTGACTTGCGGCGGGACAAGCGGCAACGTACGCAGCGCCGCGACCACTCCCGGAAGCACATAATCATGTGAGCCGCGAATCTCAACGAAAAGGCCGGCTCGTAGTTTTTCCAATAGATCTTCACCCGACATGATTTCGTGGTCGGAGCCTATGCCGGCAGCTAAAAAGGCCTGCAGGGAAGCGCCGCTCAAACCGCGTGCATGCCCCTCGATGCTTTTTCCGGAGTCTAGGCCTGCCGAAATAATTGCACTCATGCGCGGCGTCTGCCGGAGCACTCCGCGCATGTCCATGATTTCCGCGACGCCATGAACCGCGTCCCAGGACAGCATTTCCTGCATCTCCCGGCCACCAATCTCGGCACCGGAACACTCCAGACCTTGCGCGGATGGTACGCACGAGGGCGCGGCACAAAGAAAGCGTAGCGGTAGCCCGGCACTCGCTTCGATCGCGTAGCGCACCCCGTCCAGCCCGAACACATTCGCCAACTCGTGTGGGTCGTGCAAAATGGTGGTTGTTCCCTGCGCGACTACCTGTTCCGCATAGTGCACGGGTAGCATGTGCGAACTTTCGATGTGCACATGTGTGTCAATGAATCCAGGGCTGATCCATTTCCCCTCGGCGTCATAAGTGATCTTTGCGTCCTGTCGCGCGCCGGGCGGGTGTACGCTCGCAACCATTGCGCCAGTAATGCCCACATCTGCCCTGCGCAGTTCACCGGTCATCACATCAACAAGTGTCCCACCGGTAAGAAGGACGTCGAATGAATCCTCACCTAAAGCGGATCGAATAGCCCGGGCACGAGTGGCTGCGTCTAAGACTGATTCAGGCTCAAATTTAGTCATAACAAGCGAATTCTCTTTCATATCGGCAAAATCGTATGGCAAGTATTGGAAGTTTACACTTGCAAGAGCGGCAAGCGTGTGGAAGATTTAGTTCTCTTTCGCGGAGGCGAGGAGGGAGCGAATTCAATTCTTTCAAATTCTGTCTTCCCACTGAGCTAGCGGGTAGGCTGGAAATTCGCGCAATCGGGCGGCGCGACAGATCGGGAATCACGCGATTCTCATTCACATTTACGTCCAATCGCAGGGCCCGTTGATCAGCCAGGGTGGAATCCACCCAGAATGAATGAAGTTGGCGAGTTGTGTGCGGTACTCCGAACAAGTCATACCGTTAGGAGAATCATGAAGTGGCAATAAAGCGGAACACACATTCTTTCAATGAAGAAACCCGGGTTCGACAAAACCTGGTCTCCGTGGCGCTGGGTAGGGAAGAAGCTGATCTTGTCCTGGAAAATGCGACTATCCTGAATGTTCAAACACTGACGTGGAAGCGGGATTGGGATCTGGTCATCCAAGGCAAGCGGATCGCCTGGGTGGGTCCGCACGGGGAATGGAAAGGCACCGCTGCGAAAAAGGCTTCCGTACGAGGTCTGTGGGTCGTCCCTGGCTTCGGCGAAGCCCACAAGCACATCGAAAGCACAATGCTGAGTCCCGAATACGAAGCCGATCTGGTTCTTCGCTTCGGCACCACCTGGAATGTGGAAGCCTCGCACGAGTTTTCCAACGTCAATGGCAAGCGCAATGTCGAATTCTGGCTGATGGCACGCCAACACGGCTGTCCGTTCAAGATCTTTCCGTCACTCGGCTCGGCAACTCCGCCGACAGGCTGGGAAGAGTCGGGCGGCTACTATGGCTATCAGGAGATTCGCGATTTCATCGACGGCAACTTGTGGGTTACCGGTCTCGACGAAGTCATGGATTGGTCGGCCGTTGTCAATCCGGAAAATCCGGGTTACCAGCGATTATGGGAGAATATCGAGGCCACGCTCGACGCCCGCGGCGTTGTGGAGGGCCACGGCACGGGACTCCTTTCCCCCGCGGAAATTTCCGCTTTCGCAGCCGCCGGAATCAGTTCCGACCACGAAATCCGCGAAGGCCAGGAAGCCTGGGACAAACTCGAGCGCGGTATCTTTCTCGAATTACGCCCAAATGCTAGTCACGCCCTCAAGTATCTGGTTGATCGCGGCCTGCGCGATTGGTCGAACGTTTCGGTAACCACCGACGATCGTAATGCCGAAACCACCCTTCGTCGCGGGGCCATGGATCACAATATTCGCTGCGCGATCGAAAGCGGCGTCCCGCTGGAAGTTGCGTATGCACTGGGTAGCTTCAACACCGCGCGCCACTTCCGCATCGACCATCTGGTCGGATCTTTGGCTCCCGGCCGGTACGCCGACGTAGTCCTGCTCTCCGATCCCCAAAGTGTGAAAATCGAGGCCGTCTATGCAGATGGCCAGCGAGTCTCAGAAAAATACCGGATGCTAGTTTCCGTGCCGAAGATTGACTGGCCAGAATGGGCCCGGAAAACGGTGAATTTCGGCCGCGGAATCGAAGCCGCGGATTTCGCTGTTGCCGCGCCCGCCGGACGCACAACCGTGCAAGCTGCCGTGGTTCCACCGTTTCATCATCAGGAACACTTCTTCACTGTGGAACTCCCCGTAAAGGATGGCCAGGTGCAGCGTGACGAATCTCGCGCAATAACCAAAGTTGCCTTACTCGACCGGTATTCGGGTCGCGCCCGCATTTCTAAAATGTTTTGGAAGGATGTCGGCATGAAAACTCCCGACTCCTCAATGTGTTGCTCCATTGTTCACGACAACCACAATGCCTGGGTGATTGGCAGCAGCGACGCGGCCATGGCCCTCGCCGTGAACACGATGGCGGAGATGGATGGCGGCTTCGTTCTGATAAATCGCGGCAAGGTCTCGGCCAAAGTCCGCTTGGAGATTGGCGGCTTGATGACCGCGCGTCCCGCCGAAGCCCTCGCCCATGATCTCCTGGCCATGCGCGCGGAAATGGACAAGTTGGAATGGATGGAAAAAACCGTCCCGCGCATTCAGGAGTTTCTGGGTGTGGAGCACGTCACCGAGGCGCTCTGCTATGCGTTTCTGACTTGTCCGCCCTGGCAATGGACGTTCATGCCGCCCAGTGATGCACTTCCCGAAGGCTTCGTTAATGTACGCACAGGCGAGACGCATCCCGTTGTTTGGTAAGCCGATTTGCGGCTTCCATCGAACGGTACCGAACCGAACACCAGCTCTTCGAGAGTGGAGACCCTGAGGAAATGCTGAACCGATGAACCTCCCGGTTGGCGATGCACCCGCTGCCCGGCAAAGCCTTCTTCACCCGATCGCGGCCGCCCTGGACCGCCGGTTCCAATATCGTGAACGCGGCTCGACATTTTGGACCGAAGTCCTGGGTGGGATCACAACCTTCAGCACCTTGTCCTACGTGCTCGTTGTTCATCCGCTGATTCTTTCCGAAGCTGGCATGGACCGCGCCGCACTCATCACCGTAACCGCGTTGGCTGCGGCGGTCTTCTCGGTGATCATAGGGCTGCGTACAAACTATCCGCTCGCCATGGCGCCGGGCATGGGCGTCAACGCCTACATTGCCGTGCAGGTGTGTCAGGGCATGCACATTTCCTGGCAAGCTGCCCTCGGGATGGTCTTCTACAGCGGATTGATATTCTTGCTTATTTCCATCACCGGCATCCGTCAGAAAATCATCGAGTCCTTTCCTGCCAGCTTCAAGAAAACGGTTGGAGCAGGTATTGGACTATTCATTGCCTTCATTGGCCTGAAAAACGCGGATATCATCGTCTCCAATCCACATTCGATTGTCTCGCTCGGAGACTTCGCATCACCAAAGGTGCTGCTGGGCTTTATTGGGATTGTATTCACCGTGGTTCTGGTAAATCGCCGGGTGCGTGGCGCCCTTATCCTTTCGATACTCTCGATTACACTAGTTGGGATGCTTATCCCAGGCGCCACACCTGGGTCCAGGATTGCGCCTGTCCCCCACCAGCTGTTTGGTTGGCCACACTCGATTGCGCCGACCCTTCTCAAACTCGACTTCCTGTATCCCATTCAACATCCCATCCAGTGTATTCCCATCATCTTTGCCATACTTTTCTCCGACCTTTTCTCAGCCATGGGTGTCCTCATGGCCATCGGCATCCGGGCCCGACTGAACGACGAGCACGGTAATTTGCCGAGGCTCCGCGAAGCTCTCGCCTCCGATGCAGTGGCTTGTTCCGGCGGCGCGCTGCTGGGGACAACGACTACCGTCATCTATCTGGAGTCAGCTGCGGGCGTGGAACAAGGGTCGCGAACAGGTTTCACCAGCATCGTCGTGGCCGCGTGCAGCCTGGTCGCTCTTTTTTTTACCCCTGTGATTGCCATCGTCCCAGCCGTTGCCACCACACCGGCCCTTGTCATGATCGGGATTTTCATGATGGAGGGCTTTGCGGACATTGACCTGCATGACGGCGTCGTGGCTGCCACCGCCCTGGTTACGACCATGCTCACTCTCCTGGCCTCTGTGAGTGACGGTGTGGCTCTGGGATTCATCACAAACATCTTGCTGCTGATGGCCTTGGGGCGTTCGCGGCAAGTAAAACCTCTGGCCTACGTGTTGGCGGGAATCCTTCTTCTCCACTACGTTCTCTAGCCCAAACTCGTCAAGTGTTCCTCCTTAAGTAACCGGAAGCTTTCTGCACCCTTTGCACCTCCAGGTGGCTGACGTCCCTTTGGTGCGATAAACTAATTATTCCGGGCAAGTAGTGCTCATTGGTTACGAAAGGGCAGTCTAACTAAGGGGACCTTCAGCAGTCTACGGAGGCGCGTTCGTCGACGCTCAGCAATGGAATACACACAAGGAAATACGGAAGCCGTGGCAAGCACTGAATTTTCGATCAAGAAGATGACCAAAGACCAGAGCCGCGACACCGGCATGGCCATGGTTCTGCTCCTTCTGCTTGTCTTTCTGAAGACCAGGCGAGATGGCATGCTGTATGCCGCGATGCTCCTGCACGTCATAAATATGATTGTTCCTCGAGTCTTTGCGCCGATCGCCCTCGTTTGGCTGGGTCTTTCGCATGTGCTTGGCACGGTCATGTCCCGCATCCTGTTGTCGGTCCTTTTTTTTGGACTGGTGACTCCCATGGGCCTGCTGCGCAGGCTATTCGGAAAGGATTCTTTGCAGCTGCGTCAATTCAAGGCTAGCTCGGAATCCGCAATGCTCGTAAGGAATCATCGGTTTGTCGCCCAGGATATCGAACGGCCGTACTGAACGGAAGGAGTTCACGTGGATTTTCTGAAGGATTTGTGGGGCTTTTTGAAGCAGAGAAAGAAATTCTGGCTGCTGCCGATGATTCTGATCTTGCTGGGCTTCGGCGTGATCATGTTCTTTGCCGCCGGTTCGGCGATTGCGCCGTTTATCTACTCGTTGTTTTAGGCTCGCCCTGATTCCTAAGGATACAATTGGAAAGCATTGGGATGAAAAAAGCGATCCTCGGCATTTCCGCGTTCTATCACGATAGCGCGGCCGCTCTGCTCATCGACGGGCAGATCGTCGCCGCCGCCCAGGAAGAACGCTTCACGCGGAAAAAACACGATTCCTCCTTTCCAGCAAACGCGTGCTGCTACGTCTTGCAGGAAGCCGGGCTTAACTTCAAGGACCTCTCGGCCGTTACTTTCTACGAGAAACCCTTTCTCAAATTCGAGCGTTTGCTCGAAACGTACCATGCCTTCGCGCCAGTTGGATTCGTCAGCTTTGTCTCCGCCATGCTCGCATGGATCAAGGAAAAGCTGTTCATGCGCCGCATGCTCCGCGACGAATTCGCCAAACTCGGTGGGGGGGAAGTGCCCGTGTATTTCCCCGAGCATCATCTTTCCCACGCCGCGAGCGCCTTCTACCCGTCGCCTTTTGAGGAAGCCGCCATCCTCACCGTCGATGGTGTGGGGGAGTGGGCCACGACAACCATCGGCCGCGGCCGCGGCAAAGATATCGAACTCCTCAAAGAGCTCCATTTCCCTCACTCAATCGGGCTCCTCTATTCGGCCTTTACCTTTTACACCGGATTCGCCGTCAATAGCGGCGAGTACAAACTTATGGGTCTGGCTCCCTACGGAAATCCAGAGTCGCCCCGCACGGCCGGCTTCAGGAAAAAAATAGAAACCGAACTCGTTGATCTTCGCAACGACGGTTCCGTAGTCCTGAACATGGACTATTTCGATTACGCCACTGGCCTCAAGATGGCCAACGAAGCCAAGTGGGAAAAGCTCTTCGGCGTACCGCGCAGGAAGCCGGAATCGGAAATTACGCAGCCCTACATGGACATGGCTCTTGCGATCCAGTTGGTGACCGAAGAAGCCGTCCTCCGTTTGGCCCAAACCGCCCGCGAACTAACTGGCTGCAACAACCTGGTGATGGCTGGCGGAGTCGCTCTCAATTGTGTCGCAAACGGCAGAATCCTTCGTGCCGGTACCTTCGATGATCTCTGGATTCAACCGGCTGCCGGCGATGCGGGAGGCGCTCTCGGCGCGACCTATGCCGTGTGGCACATTCTCTATGGAAACGATCGGCAGGTCGCTGGACCACGTGACGCAACGCGGGGCTCGTATCTCGGCCCAGAATTTTCGGACAAGGAGATCGGTCGGACGCTGGCTCGATACGGCGCCAAGGCCAGGCATTACGACGAGTTTTGCTGCTTGGCCTCCGATGCCGCCCGCAAACTCGGTGAGGGCAACGTCGTCGGCTGGTTTCAGGGACGCATGGAGTTCGGTCCGCGCGCACTCGGCAACCGCAGCATTCTCGGGGACGCTCGAAACCCGGAGATGCAAAAGAAACTCAATCTGAAAATCAAGTATCGCGAAGGATTTCGCCCGTTCGCACCTTCCGTGCTCGAAGAAGACATCGGCGAATATTTCGAACTCGACCGCGAATCGCCGTACATGCTGATTGTCGCTCCCGTGCGCAAGGACCGCCAAAACCCGCTTCCACACGGGTACCACGAGAAACCGCTATACGAACGCCTTTATTTTCTGCGCTCCGATCTTCCCGCGATTACGCACATTGACTATTCGGCGCGAATCCAAAGTGTCAGTCGGGAGACCAATCCGCGCTATTGGGAGCTGATAAATCAGTTCAAGCAGCAGACCGGTTACGGGGTCATCGTGAACACCAGCTTCAACGTCCGCGGCGAGCCCATCGTTTGCACGCCCGACGATGCCTACCGCTGCTTCATGCGCACCGAAATGGACTACTTGGTCCTCGGAAATTATGTCCTGGATAAAAGAGAACAGCCGGCTATGCCCGATGCCGGCGATTGGCGCGAGGAATTCAAGCTCGATTGAAGCAAGGTAGACAACGCAAAACCTGCCAGACGCAAATCAGCCAGGAGCTACCGAGCGGCCGCTCCCAGAAAATTTCCGTAGCCCACAACCACAGTGGAGCCGACCAGCAATACCAGCGCAAGAGTCAAGAATCCCATCGCGCCGGTGCCGGCTCCTCTCCACTCTTTGAATCCCAATCCCCACAACGTGCTGAAAATGATGATGCTGGCCATATGCAAGGTCCAACTCGAAAACCCATATCTCCCCATCTGGGTTTCCCCCATCGTGTAAAAGAAGAATTGGAAATACCACGTGGTTCCCGCAAGGGCGCAGAAAAGGTAGTTTCCCAGCATGGGGACCCTGCCATCTGTATTTGAAGCCGGGATTAGAATGTGCTCGACGACCTCGCGGCTCGGCGCGTCAGTCGCTGTTTCGAGAATCGGCTCGTTCTGAATCGCCTTATACTTCTCAGCGCTCGTCGAAAAATACTGGAAACCCGTTTTGTTCCTGATATTCAACGCAATGCACCACACGAAATTCGTTGTAAACCCGCCGATGAGGACCACCACGAGCACCGGCAACCCTTGCCACAACGTCGCCGTTCCGTGTTTGAGCGTAAGCGCCTTGATCGGGCTCCCAGCCGCCAGACCATAGGCGAAACATGCGCTCATGATCCCCGACAAAATCGCCACGCCGATCCCTTTCTTCAGATCGAACTCCTTAATGACTTTCTTTTTCTGCTCCTCAGACATCACCCGTTCTTTATAAATTCCTGCTACTCCCGCGCACGCGATCCCTAATAAACATACCAGCACCCCCAGCAGAATCACGCAGCCCGAGGTTGTGCCGAGCACTTGACTCATGAACACGCCGCTGAATATGGGCGGCATCAGCGTCCCAAACGCAGCGCACAATCCAAGCACAACAGCCATTCCCAGTGAAAGCCCCAGGTACCGCATGGTCAGCCCAAACGTTAGCCCACCCACTCCCCACAGCAATCCAAAAAAGATTGCCCAGAAGATAGTTTCCCTAGGAGCTTCCGCCAGCACTTGAAACAAATCGCGCGTCATCACGACCGCCACGATCCACGGCGCGAGGATCCAGCTGAAGATTCCTCCCACCAGCCAGTACGTTTCCCACGACCACTGCTTCACCCCGCGGTACGGTACGTAGAAACTTGCTGAAGCCAGCCCCCCGAGCCAATGAAAGAAAACTCCTAATGCCGGATTAGCCATTCCCGACGCCCCCATCCGCATCACACATGAAAGACTTCTTCGAGCGGCCTCATCGCCTGATCGGGTAACAGCCCTTCCGGTTGCGCAAAAAATTCTGCCATTTCCATCTGCCAACGCGCATTCACCTCGTGGTTTGCCATGCCCAGGCGTGCCCGTTCAAAATCTTCCGTCTCCACGTAGCCCACCAGCAACCCGTCCGCCCGCAAAAAGAGGGAATAATTGCTCCAACCGGTTTCTTGCAGTGCTTGTTTCATTTCTGGCCACACCGTTTGATGGCGCTTTTTATATTCCTGAACGCGTTCGGCCTTCACTTGGAGTACAAAGCAGACTCGTTGCATGGAAATCTCCGTCGATTTGCTGTCTGACGCTATTGTGAACGATTCGTAATTGGTTGCTACCGCAAGAATGCCTCTGGAAGTCCTCCATCCACGGGGATCACGTGCCCGGTGGTGCGCGCACTTTGCTCGCCTGCCAACCAGAGGATCGCCGCTGCGCAAATTTCCGGCGTGATCGGGTGCCTCGTCAACGTCCGCCGCGCATAGAACTCCCCCAACTTCTCCCGTAATGCGTCCGTCGATTCGCTCTCTGAAAACGGTATCTTGTATTTTTGTAGCGATCGCACCACGCGGTCGCGCGGAAACATCGTGGATCCGGCTACGACCGTAGCTGGTGCAATTCCGTTTACGCGCACGGTGGGTCCTAGCCGGAACGCCAACTCCCGAATCAAGTGATTCACCGCTGCCTTGCTCGTGTCGTACGCTTCGCTCCCGTGCTTTGGAACCACGGCATTTGCAGAACTCGTGAGCACCATTGCCCCTGGCAGTCCTTGCTCCCGGAAGACCCACTCCGCTGCTTTCGCGAGCGAATAGTTTCCTGTCACATTAACTTCAAATGTTTTCGCCCACTGAGTTTCGCTGGGTTCGCCGGCCACCCCGGGCACGGGATAAATTGCGGCGGTATTTACGACAATATCGATCCCGCCAAACTCCCCGACGGCGCAGCGCACGAGTTCCGCCAGACTTTCCGGCCTGCTCAAATCCGCAGCCATAGAAGCAACGAACTCTGGATTGGAAAGCGAGCCCGCCTGCATTTCCACCTGTTGTGCCCCAGCCTCGTCGAAGTCTGCAAGGACCAGATGGGCGCCGCTGCCCGCCAGAAGCAGCGCGAGTTCTCTCCCAATACCATTCGCACTCCCAACTACCACTGCGATCTTGCGGCTGAACTCCGCTTCTGCCGGCATGCGTTGAAGCTTGGCCTCTTCAAGCGCCCAGTATTCAATTCGGAATGCCTCCGACTGAGGGAGAGCCACGTAGTTGTGGAAGTGCGAGAATTGCTTCGATTGCTCTTCATTCTTTGCCTGAGGTAATGGATGAGAAACCTCGCCGTCCTCCAAGGCGTTTGCCCCGGCCATCACATGGATCGCATTAATGAAGAACTCCGTCGTGATGCGGGCTTCTTTCTTATTCTTTCCGAACCCGAAGACTCCTAGGCCTGGCACAATTACGACGGAGGGATTCGAATCCCTCAGCTTGGGCGAATCCGGTAAGGCCCAATCCTGGTAGTACTTCTTGTAGGTATCGCGATATTTGGCAATCTGTTCCCCGATGGTACGTCTCAGGGTATCCACATCTTGCTTGCTTGGGTCCCAGTCGAGGAACAGCGGACTCACCCGCGTGCGCAAAAAGTGGTCCGGGCAGCTTGTGCCAAGCTTACTCAGCTCCTGGGACCATTTCGACCCAGCAAAGACAACTGCATCTTCCTGGTCCGCGTAATGGGCAATTACTCTTCGTTTTGAAGAGATCACCCCGCGAAGTGTCGGCAGAATCTCAATCGCCACTCGTTTCCTATCAACAAGCCCAGGGACTTCCAATCCTCCAAACAAGACGCCCTTCCGCGATTGACGTCTGGCGATGAATTCTCCCATTTGATCAATCGTTTGAATGCTATTCAGATAACATTCATGCTGAGTGGGACCCCACGTAAACAGCCCGTGCCCACCCAGAAGAATTCCGTCAACTCCCGGATTGTCTCGCACGGTTCGTTGGAGCATTAGTGCGAGTTCGAATCCTGGTCGCTGCCAAGGCACCCATGCAATTCTGCGCGCGAACTCCCGGTTGAATTCCTCTAGCTTCCTTTTTCCGTTGGCGCTGGCTGCGATTGATATGGCCCAATCAGGGTGAAGATGGTCAATATGCGGGAAGGGAAGCAGAGCATGCAGCGGCGTGTCGATCGAAGAAGCCACCCGACTTTCGGCAAAGGCTGAAAGCGGATAGTAGCCCACCATTTCATCTTCGTGCGCTTCTCCACGATAAATCCCGATTAGTTGTTCCAAGCGGTCCTGGTAGAGCAGGGCGAAGCCGGCTTTCGTGATCGAGCCCAGATCACCGCCGCTGCCTTTCACTGCCAGCACCCGTGTTGGCCTTTGTGTAAAAGGATCGGGTAACTCCAGCTTCGAACTGGTGTTTCCTCCTCCAAAATTTGTGATCCGCAAATCCGAACCCAGCAAATTGGATCGGTAGCGCAGCAGTCCTAATGCATCATTCGAGAGCTTTGCGGCTTCCCCGTCGTCCCACAAATCCCGCAGCAACATTGTTCGCTTCACTTCAGGCATATTCGCCCTCACAATACTGCCCAAAACGAGTTTCTTGTTTTTCCCAATGATCCGTGTTCACTGGCTCAAATACCTCCGGTGGGAAGGAGCGCTCCACAATTTCTCGAACTTCTGCCAGAGACTCGACCTCCCCGCTAGCCAGCATTTGCATTGCCGCATTTCCCAGTGCAGTTGCTTCCGCTGGCCCCGCCAGCACCACCTTGCCAGTCGCGTCGGCAGTCCATTGGTTCAATAATCTGTTTTTTGAACCTCCGCCGATTACCCGAATTCTTTCAATTTTTCTTCCGGTCAGCTTTTCGAGGTTGCCCAATACCAGCCGATACTTGAATGCCAGGCTTTCGAGAATTGCACGTACATATCGCCCCGGAGTGGCTGGCTTGGGCTGGCGTGTCCGCGAGCAGAATTGATCGATTGACGCCGCCATGTCGCGTGGGTGCAAAAACGATTCATGATCGGGATCAATCAGAGAAGCAAATCGCTCGCCCTGACTTGCAACTTCCATCAAACTCTCATTGCCCGCGCGGTGGTCCTCTTTCGCCCACAAATCGCGGCACCGCTGTAAAATCCACAGTCCCATGACGTTCTTCAGTAGGCGGGTGGTACCTCCAATCCCCCCCTCGTTCGTGAAATTGCTTCGCAGCGACTCTCCGGAAATCACGGGGGCATCCACTTCCGTTCCGAGGAGAGACCAGGTGCCCGAACTCAGAAAGGCTGTGCCATCCCTCGCGGTCACTGCAGCCACGGCGGACCCTGTATCATGTGTGGCCGGCGCAATCACGGGTGTATCCCGAAGGTCCGAACCCCCGGCAATGCTCGGCAACAGAGCGCCCAGAATTGTTCCTGATTCCACTATCTTTCCGAGAAAATGTCGCGGTATCTCCAATTTGTCTAACAAGCTGAAATCCCAGTCGCGGCTTCGCGCATTAACAAATTGCGTGGTGGTCGCATTTGTGAATTCACAGCTAACCGCACCTGACAGCCAGTAATGAAGCAAGTCCGGAATCATCAGGAAATTCCTGGCCCCCTCAAGAATGGTAGGGATCTGCTCTTTCGCAGCAAAAAGCTGGTAGAGCGTGTTGATCGGCATGAACTGAATGCCGGTACGCTCATAAATCTCCTCTCTTCTTATTTCAGCGAAGACCCGCTCCATCATTCCAGACGTCCGCGCGTCGCGGTAGTGGTAGGGATTCTGCAGCAGTTCGCCACGCTCTCCGAGAAAGGCGAAGTCCACACCCCACGAATCCACTCCAATTCCCGCCAGTTTCGTCTGCTGTAGCTTGGACAGAGTCGTCTGAAGTTCCCACCACAGTCGGGGAATGTCCCAGTGAAGTGAGCCCCCGTATTCGACTGGATCGTTCTTGAAGCGCCGAATTTCCTGCGCGGTCAGAATTCCTGATCGCAAAGTAGCCAGGATAGCTCTCCCCGTCTCCGAGCCCAGATCAAACGCCAGGTACGTCTTCGGGCTGGTCCCACTATGCATACGAGCTGACGCTTTGACCGTTCTTTGCAGATCGCTCTTTCGTGATGCGTTCCAGGTATCCACTCTCCCGGAAAGCCACAATCGGGTCTTTCGGCATTCCCTTGGAGCGCCGCCACTCCTCAACTATCGGCCGCACGTCCGTTGCGAATGCATCCTGCAACTCCGACTCCGCTTTCACCAAATCGCACCGGTCCTGAGCCTCAACCAGTTCGGAATAATCAATCAGGGAAGCCTTTGCATAAAGCAGCTGAGCCATGGCCACGGTCTGAATCATCGCCTCGATTTTTCCTTTCAGGTTGTGGCTCTGATCAACCATGTACGCAATGTCGGCCTGCCTGCCGCATTGCCATTCGTAAAATTGGATTTCGTGAAAAATCCGGAACACTTGGTAAGGATCGATAGAACCCAATGTCAAATCGTCGTCCGCATACCGGCGATCATTGAAATGAAACCCGCCCAACATTTCTTCAGACAGCAGCCAGGCAACGATCTGTTCAATATTCTGGCTCGCGTAATGGTGGCCTGTATCCACGAGCACTTTCGCCTGCGGTCCGGCATGCCGTGCCAGAAGCAACGCCATCCCCCAATCCGCGACATCCGTGTGATAAAAAGCTGGCTCAAATGGTTTGTACTCAATCAGCAGCCGCTGAAAAGGAGCCAACTCCGCGTGGCTTGTCTTCAGCTGTTCTTCAAACCAGCTCTTGTGCTGCCGAATGTTGGCCGTTCCCGGATAATTCGAACCGTCAGCGAACCACAGCGCAACATCCCGGCTTTCCAGTTGTCGCCCAATCTCGATGCTCTCCTTCGTATGTCGCAG
>Ga0335082_10000486_pt1 | contig 41091 bp, 40 predicted proteins | sample Lox_Sample_41_FD_206718 | JGI IMG/M metagenome (GOLD analysis project Ga0335082, IMG submission 206718) | Soil microbial communities from Loxahatchee National Wildlife Refuge, Florida, United States - Lox_Sample_4.1 | ecosystem: Environmental > Terrestrial > Soil > Wetlands | place: USA...
CAGCACGCGCGTCCCGTCGAGGTGTCGGAGCGGCGACTCCTTCCCGGCCGGCGTGAGCAAGAGCGCGCCCCAGCCGATCTCCTTGCGCGCGCCGGGGTAGACGCGCGCGCCGAGCGCGCGCGCCATGAGTTGCGCGCCGAGGCACAGACCGAGCGTCGGGTGTCCGGCCGCGAGGCGGCGCTCGAGCAGCGCCAGCTCGGCGCGGAGGAAGGGATACAGATCGTCCTCGTATGCACCGATCGGACCGCCGAGCACGACGAGCAGATCCGGCGCGAGCGGGTCCTCTGCGACGAGGTCGTCGGTCGGCGCCTCCACGTACCGCACGGCGAGATTGCGCTCCGCGCAGAGCGGCGCGAGCAGGCCGAGGTCCTCGAAGGGGACGTGGCGGATCGCGAGCGCGGTCTTCATGCGCGCGCCGCTGCGCGCGCCGGCGCCGGCGTGAAGACCACTGGCATCTCGTCGATCGCGTGGAGGATGCTATTCGTGCCCTCGCGCGGGCGCGTCCCCGGCGCGAGCGCGAGATCGGGCAAGCGAGAGAGCAGCCGCTCGACCACCACGGCGATCTCCATGCGCGCGAGGCTCGCGCCGAGGCAGAAGTGCGGGCCGAGGCCGAAGGCGAGGTGCTCGTTCGGCGTGCGGTCGACGCGGAAGGCGTACGGATCCTCGAAGACCTCCTCGTCGCGGTTGGCCGACGCGTAGAGCATCAGGATCGACTCGCCCTTGCGGAGCTGCTTCCCGCGCAGCAGGGCGTCCTGCACGAGCGTGCGGCGCAGCACGCGCACGGGGGTCGTCCAGCGCAGGATTTCCTCCACGGCGAGCGGCATCAGCTCCGGGCGCGCGCGCAGCTTCTCGCGTTCCGCGGGATGCTCGATCAGCGCGAGCGCGCCGCGCGAGATCGCGTTGCGCGTGGTCTCGTTGCCGGCGAGCAGCACGAACTGCGCGAACGAGAGGAGGTCGTCCTTCGAGAAGCCCTCGAAGGAGGTCTCGCCCTTCCACTCGAGCAGGCCGTCCTCCTCGGCGCGCGCGATCACCGAGATCAGGTCCTCGCGCGGCTCGGCGCGACGCATTTCGGCGACGGCGCGCAGGTGCTGCTCGAGCTCCGCTTGGAGCGCGACGAACTGCGGCGAGCCCGTGACAGCGGGCCCCTCGCTCGCGATGCCGTCGCTCCAGCGGCGGAAGAGCTCGAAGTGCGAGCCGTCGAGCCCGAGCATCTCGGCAATGATGCGGATCGGCACTGGCGAGGCGAGCTCCGACACCAGCTCGCAGCGCCCGCGCGGAGCGACTGCGTCGATCGCGGCGTCGATCACGACGCGCGCGCTGCCAGCCAGCCGCTCCACCATGCGCGGCGTGAAGCCGCGCGACACCAGCGCGCGCTGCGCGCGGTGCACCGGGCCGTCCATCGCCTGCATCGAGAAGCGGGCCTCGAAGAGGTGCCACGGCCCCTTCGGCGCGGAGGAGTAGATCTCCGGATGCTTCGCGATCTCGCGCACGTCGGCGTGCCGGGTCGCCAGCCAGAAGCCGCTCTTCGGGTCGCGGTGCACGGGATCGGTCCGCCGCAGCTCTGCCAGCGCCGCCTCGCGCTCGGCCGGGTCGCTGCGCAGGTCGTCGACGTCGAACTCGATCACGGGCTGGCCTCCTGTCCGAAGCGGCCGGCGCGCAGGAACTCGAGCACGCGATCCGCGGCGGCGTCGGAGCGCAGGATGAAGGTATGCGAGGTCGGCAGCGCGACGAAGTCGGTCATGCCGTCGAGGCGCGTGCTCGCGACGCTGACGGTGCCGTCCGACTGGCCGGGCAGCACCAGCGAGCCGATCGGATTCCAGCTGAAGGTGCCGGCGATCACGCCGAGCGAGTAGCTCGCCGGGGGCAGGCGATTCGGAAGGCTCGTCGAAGCGGTGCCGAGCTCGCGGCCGGTCGGACCGAGTGCCCAGGCGAAGGAGGGCCCGAGCCAGTCGACGAGCTCGCTGCCGTGGTTCGGCGGCGCCAGCATCACCACGCGGCCGAGATTCGCGGGCGCGTGACGCGCGAGCATCCCGCGCACCAGGATCCCGCCGAGCGAGTGCGTGACGAAGTCGACGCGCGACGCGTCGGCGCAGCATTGCGCCACCTGCTGCTCGAGCTGCGCCTCGAGCTCATCGGGCGTCCCCTGCGTCGATGCGTAGCGGAGACTGTGTACGGTGTAGCCCGCCGCCTCGAGGCGCGACGCAAGCGGCGTCATCGATCGCTCCGATCGATACAGGCCGTGCACCAGCACGACCGTCTCGGGCGCCGCCCCCACAGCGCCGGGCTCCTGCGCCATCGCCGGCGAAGCGATCAGGCATCCGAGCAGCAGGCCGATCCGAGCGACGGCTCGCACGCGCCGACGGTAGCCCCGAGCCCGCCTTGCTGTCGCGCGGCGCCGCAGGGTGCCGACCCCGGCACGCGTGCGCAACCTCGCGTGTGGCACCTAGACTCACTCCGTTTGAGTGACACGGCCGTCCCCCCCGGCGCCGCCGATCCCTCCGACGGTGCGATCGCGTTCGGGCCGTTCCGCCTGCACGCGGCGCGCCAGCTGCTGCTCGAGTTCGACCGGCCCGTGCCGCTCGGCGCGCGCGCGCTCGACATCCTGATCGCGCTGAGCGAGCGGCCGGGCGAGCTCGTCGGGAAGGAAGAGCTCTTCGCGCGCGTCTGGCCGGACGTGCGCGTCGACGAGTCGAACCTGCGCGCGCAGGTGGCGGCGCTGCGGCGCGCGCTCGGCGACGGCCGCGACGGCGCCCGCTATGTCGCGACGGTTCCGGGTCGCGGCTACCGCTTCGTCGCGCCGGTGCGTCGCCTGCACGAATCCCCCGCGGTCGGCGACACCGCTCTGCGTTCGCGCGAGCTCGCGGCGCGTCTCTCGCGTCTCGTCGGCCGCGACGAGATCGTGCGCGCGATCGGCGCCCGCCTGCAGCGCCGCCGCTTCCTGACCGTCGTCGGGCCCGGCGGAATCGGCAAGACGACCGTCGCGCTCGCCGTCGCCGACTCGCTTGCCGGCGCGTACGCGGACGGCGTCTGCTTCGTCGACCTCGCCTCGCTCTCCGATCCGCGCCTCGTCGCGAGCGCGCTCGCGTCGGCGCTCGGAGGCGGCGTCGCGGCGGCCGATGCGAGCGCGGCCGTGGTCGAGAGGCTGCGCGAGACGCGCATGCTGATCGTGCTCGACAGCTGCGAGCACGTGGTCGAGGAGGCGGCCGTGCTGGCCGAGCGCCTGCTGCGCGCGGCCCCAGACGTCCACGTGCTCGCCACCAGCCGCGAGCCTCTGCGCGCCGACGGCGAGAGCGTGCAGCGCCTGGCGCCGCTCGAGGTCCCGCCGCCGACGCCGGAGCTGACGGCTGCCGAGGCGCTCACCTTCTCGGCGATCGAGCTCTTCGTCGAGCGCGCGTCCGCCTGCGCCGACGGCTTCGAGCTGCGCGACGAGGACGCGCCGCGTGTGGCCGAGATCTGCCGGCGTCTCGACGGCATCGCGCTCGCGATCGAGCTGGTGGCCGGCCGCGTGTCCGCGTTCGGTGTCGCGGGCATCGCCGCGCACCTCGACGATCGCTTCCGCCTGCTGACGCAGGGCCGGCGCACTGCGCTGCCGAGGCACCAGACGCTCAGCGCCGCGCTCGACTGGAGCTACGAGTTCCTGCCCGAGCCCGAGCGCGTGATCCTGCGCCGCCTCTCGGTCTTCGCCGGCGGCTTCACGCTCGATTCCGCAAGCGCCGTCGCGTGCGACGACGACCTCGGCTCGTGCGAGCTGCTCGACGGCGTGGCGAGCCTCGTGTCGAAGTCGCTGGTCGCGGTCGAGCTCGGCGGCGCCGTGGGGATCTACCGCCTGCTCGACACGACGCGCGCCTACGCGCGGGCGAAGCTCGCGAAGAGCGGCGAGCGCGAGGGCGTCGCGCGGCGGCACGCCGAGCACTACCGCGATCTCATGCAGGCGGCGGCGGCCGAGTGGGAGAAGGGCCGCCCGCTCGGCGAGTGGCTCGCGTGTCACGCGCGCCAGATCGACAACGTGCGCGCCGCGCTCGACTGGGCCTTCGGCGAGTCGGGCGATCCGCACACCGGCGTCGAGCTGACCGTCGCCGCGATCGCGCTCTGGTTCCAGCTCCCGCTGATCGACGAGTGCTTCGGCCGCGTGCAGCAGGCGCTCGACCGCGTGGATCCGGGGCCGCGCCGCGACGCCCATGCGCGTCACGCGATGGCGCTGCTCGCCGCGCTCGGGCTCTCGCGCGCCCTCGCGTCCGGCTTCGCGCCGGAGGCGATCGACGCCTTCGCGCGCGCGCTCGAGATCGCCGAGAAGACGGGCGACTCCGAGAACCAGCTCGGCATGCTCTACGGCCTCTGGACCTGCCGCTACGCGACGGGCGAGTACCGCGCGGCGCTCGAGCTCGGCCGGCGCTTCGCCGACCTCGCGGACAGCGCGCCCGAGCCGGCCGACCGCTCGATCGGCGATCGCCTGGTCGGGATCCCGCTCCACCATCTGGGAGAGCACGCGCAGGCGCGCGAGCGACTCGAGCGCATGCTCGCAAGCTACGTCGCGCCGCCGGGTCGCTCGCCGACCATCCGCTACCAGTCGGACCAGCGCGTGCTCGCGCGCGCGACACTTTCGCGGATCCTGTGGCTGCAGGGTCTTCCCGAGCGGGCGCGCGACGCCGCGCTCCAGACGGTCGCCGATGCGCGCGCGACGGGGCACGCGATCTCGATCTACAGCGCGCTCGCGAACGCCGCGTGCCCGATCGCGCTGCTGCTGGGCGATCTCGCGTGGGCCGAGGAGAGCGTCGCGTCGCTGCGCGAGCACGCCGCGCGCCACGGGCTCGGACCCTGGGTCGCGATGAGCCGCTGCTTCGAGGGCGCGCTCCGGGTCGCGCGCGGCGAGATCGCGGACGGGCTGCCTGCTCTTCGCGCGGGACTCGCGGAGATCTCGCGCAGCCACAGCATGCGCGTGGAGCCACTGCTGCTGACGGCGCTGGCCGAGGCGCAGGCCGCGAGCGGAGACGCGTCCGCCGCGCACGCAACGCTCGACGACGCGATCGCCCGCTGCGAGCGCCAGGAGGAGCGCTGGTGCGAGCCCGAGCTCCTGCGCGTGAATGCCATGCTCGTGCGACCGGAAGATGCGTCGCGCGCGGAATCGATCCTGCTCGCGTCGCTCGACGAGGCGCGCGCGCAGGGCGCCCTCGCGTTCGAGCTCCGCAGTGCGACGACGCTCGCCGCCTGGTTGGGCGGCAACGGCCACGGGCCCGACGCGCGCGAGCGCCTCGCCTCCGTCTACGCGCGCTTCGTCGAGGGCTTCGCGAGCGCGGATCTGGTGGCGGCGAAGGCACGGCTGGAAGCCGCCAATGACTGAGAAGTCCGATGAGCAAGATACTCCTCTATCTCGCAAGCGTGCCCGCCGGTGCCTTCTGCTTGTCGGTAGCGTGGTGGAGACTTTGGATGTACCGCGGGTTGATCGGCCCACCGCCCTTCTTGGAACCATTCGTAGAGGCCGATGGAGAGGGTGCTTACGACCGTGTAGCCATCGAGATGTTCATCACCGTTTGGATATTGCTCTCGCTCACCATATGGTTGTCCACCCAGATCCGGAAACGCTCGCCGGGATGAGACATCACGCCTTCTTCTCCCCACGCGCCGGCCTCCACTCCCACGCTCCGCCCGCGCCGAGCTCGAGCACGGCGTCGTAGCGGTCGGTCTCGAGCTCGCGGTCGTCGATCGTGACGTAGGTGATCGCGTGCTCGTTCAGCAGGTCGAGCATGGCCGCGACCTGATCGGGTGTCAGCGTCGTGTGCGGGCGCTCGAGGAACGCAAACTGCGGCTCGGCCAGCACCAGGCGCGCGACCGCCACGAGCTGCTGCTCGCCGAGCGAGAGCGCCGACGCCCAGTCGACCTCGGCGTCGAGCCCGACCCGGTCGATCACCCCGTCGAGATCGAGCGCGTCGGCGAGCTTCTCGATCTGCTCGTCGGGGATCTCGGCGCCCGGATGCGGCTCGCGCAGGATCTCGTGCAAGGTGCCGGGCGGCAGATACGGCCGCTCGGGCAGGAAGAGGATGCGGTACGGAAGCGGCCGGACGATGCGACCCGACCCCGTTTCCCACAGCCCCGCCGTCGCCCGGAAGAGCGCGAGCTTCGCCGGGTTGTTCGGACCGATGATGCGGACGCGCGTCTTCGGCGGGATCGCGACCGATAGCTCCTTCAGCAGCAGGCGATCCTCCTGCGGCGTCCGCAAGGTGAGGTCCTGGTACTCGAGGCGCCCGTCCTCTTCGCGTGTCGTGACGCCCGGCCTCTGCGCGTCGCCCACGCGACGCGCCAGGCAGACCGGGCAGTCGACGAGCACCTCGCCGTGCTCGCAGTGTTCGTGCGTGAGCGAGCTCGTCTCCTCCGACTGCTCGATCGCCTCGCCGAGCGATCCGAGGCGGGCGATCACCGCGGTGAAGGACGAGATCGACTGGAACTGTGTGACGATCAGCGAGAAGGCGCCGAGGAGCTGCGAGAACGCCATCGCCGACTGCGTGACGACGCCGAACTCGACGTCGCCGCGCATGTAGAGCGGACCCACGATCAGCGCCGGAATGATCTGGATCAGGTAGTTGTAGCCGGTGGTGAAGAAGCCGAGGTTGCGGTTCACCGACGTGATGCGCCGGAAGTTCGAGACCAGCGCGTCGAGGTGCCGCTCGAGCCGGCGCAGCACGCCCGGCTCGTTCTGCGAGAGCGCAAGCGCCTCGGCGTTGGCGCGCGCGTGCACGAGGTCGGCCCGAAAGTCCGCCTCGCGGTCGAGCTGCGCGTAGTTGAGCCCGACCAGCCGGTAGCCGAACACGACGGTGAGGAAGGAGCCGATGCCCGCGTAGGCGATCGCGACGAGGAAGAGCGTCCTGCTGATCGCCCAGAGCACGCCCGAGAACGCGATCGCCGTGAGCGTCCCGTTCAGGATCAGCAGCACGAACGAGAGCGTGGTGGCCGTGAAGGAGCGCACATCCTCGGAGATGCGCTGATCGGGATTGTCGATCTCGCCGTTGGCGCGGAGCTGGTCGCTCAGCCGGTAGTAGGTGAAGTGATCGAGATAGGAGTGGAGCAGCCGGTCCGTGAGCCAGCTCCGCCACAGGAGACCGAGCCGCTCCTCGACGAAGCGATGGATCACGGCGACGAAGGTCGAAGCGGCGAACACCGCGACGTAGAGCAGGGCGTAGTGCACGAAGCCGGCCCGGTCGCGCTGTGTGATCGCGGTGATGAAGTCGCGGCCGACGTAGCTGTTCACCACGTTGAGGCCGTTGATTGCGAGCAGGAAGACGACGAGGCCGACGATCATCCACTTCGCGAGGCCGCCGACGTCGGAGGTCGTGAAGCGGCTGATCGCGATCGTGAAGCGCTTCCAGGTGAGACGGTCGAAGTGGATCGAGCGGGGACCCGGCTGCGCGCCGCCCGGCTTGGGACCCGGCTGGTCGCCCGGCTTCGGGTCACTCGTTCGAGGGTCGGGCATGGTGGAAGCATCGCGTGTCGCACGGGCGCGGCGCTACGGCCTGCGGATCTCGAGCCCGTCCGGCCGCTCGACCGCGATGGCGGCGTGAAGGCCGAGGAAGAGGCCCGTCTCCAGCAGCCCGGGGATCCCGTGCAGGGCGCGGTCGAGCCCGGCTGGATCCGAGAGCGGGCCGACCTCGCAGTCCACCAGCCAGTTCCCGTTGTCGCTGGTCTGCACGCGGCCCTCGTGGCGGCGCGGCGCGGCCGGGAGTCCCAGGGCTTCGAGCCGGCGGCGCACCGACCCCCAGGCAAACGGCAGTACCTCGAGCGGCAGGCGGCCGCGGGCCCCGAGCACCGGTACACACTTCTCCGCGCCCACCAGGATGACGGCGCGCGCGGCCGACGTCGCGACGACCTTCTCGCGCAAGAGCGCGCCGCCGTAGCCCTTGATCAGCCCGCCCTTCGGGTCCACCTCGTCCGCGCCGTCGACCGCGACGTCGATGCCCGCGACCTCCTCGAGTGTCACCAGCGGGATGCCCTGCGCGCGCGCGAGGCTTGCCGTGGCCTCGGAGGTCGCGACGCCGCGAACCGCGAAGCCCTTCGCGACGCGCGCGCCGAGCGCGTGCACGAAGCGCTCCGCAGCGCGCCCGGTGCCGAGTCCCACGACGTGGCCCGGCCGGATCTCCGCGAGCGCGTACTCCTCGAGGGTCACGCGGAGCTCGCGGCTCCGCGCAAACGTCTCGCGGCCGCCGCGTCCACGAGCCAGCGCACGTCGCGCGCCTCGCGCAGGCGCTGCGCCGGGAAGTGCTCCGGGTTCCAAGCGCCCTCGAGCACCTCGTGGAGCGCGCCGGCCTTCGTTTCGCCATCGACGAGCACGAGCAGGCGGCGCGCGCGCAGAAGTAACGGAAACGTCATCGTGATGCGCCGGGCGAGCCCGGGCGCCTCGTTCGGGACGACCCAGCGCCGCGACTCCGACAGCGCGGGGCTGTGCGGGAAGAGCGAGGCGGTATGGCCGTCGGCGCCGAGGCCGAGGAGCACGAGGTCGAGCGACGGCGGCGTCCCTCCGGCCTCGGCTCCGAGCACCCGCGCGATCTCGGCCTCGTAGTCGCGCGCGGCGACGTCGAGATTCGGGACCTCGGTGTCGACGCGGTGGACGTGGACCGGATCGATGCCGGCGGGATCCAGCAGCGTCTCCCGCACCATGCGATAGTTCGACTCGGGGTGCTCGGGCGGGACGGCGCGCTCGTCGCCGAGGAAGATCTCGGCGCGCGACCATTCGATTTTTTTGTCGGTCGCGAGCTGGCGATGCAGACGCCGCGGGGTGTCGCCACCCGAGAGCGCGACGCAGAAGCGACCGCGCCCGCGCACCGCCTCGCGCGCGGCCTCGGCGAACTCGCCCGCCGCGACGCGCGCCACGTCGTCGGCGTCGCGCAGGCGGGACACCGTCGACGTCATGCGCAGTTCGTCTGCCCCGGGTCCCGCCAGCCTCCGTCGGACGCCGCGAGCGCGTCGGCGGACGCGGGCCCCCACGTGCCCGGCTCGTACGGTTCGACCGGCGGCGGCGACTTCAGCGCCGGATCGACGACCGCCCAGGCGTTCTCGACCTCGTCCTCCCGTGCGAAGAGCATCGGATCGCCGGTCATCGCGTCGCTCAGCAGCCGGTCGTAGGCGTCGATCATGCCCTTGCGGTCGCGGCAGGCGAAGAGCTCGACGGTGTCGCCGGCGCCGGGCGGGACGTCGCCGTTGGCGCGGATCTGCGCGCCAATCGCGATCTCGACGTCGGGACCGAGGCGGAAGCGAAAGTAGTTCGGCGCGCCCTCGCTGAACTCGAAGCCCGAGAAGACGCGCTGCGGAGGCTGGCGCAGCCGCACCAGCACCTCGGTGGCCGTCCTGGCGAGATGCTTGCCCGCGCGGATCAGGAAGGACACGCCGGCCCAGCGCCAGTTCTCGATGTGGAGACGCACCGCTGCGTAGGTCTCGACCTGCGAGTCCTTCGCGACGCCCGGCTCGTCGCGGTAGCCGCGGAACTGACCGCGCACGAGGTTGCCGCGCTCGATCGGGTGGATCGCGCGCAAGAGCTTCGCCTTCTCGTCGCGCAGGCCCTCCGGGTCGGGGCCGACCGGCGGCTCGAGCGTCAGCAGCGCGAGCGTCTGGAGCAGGTGGTTCTGCACGACGTCGCGCAGCGCGCCGGTCTCCTCGTAGAACTTCCCGCGCCCCTCGACGCCGAAGCTCTCGGCCATCGTGATCTGCACGCTCTCGACGTAGTGCTGGTTCCACAGCGGCTCGAGGAAGGAGTTCGCGAAGCGGAAGTGCATCAGGTTGGCGACGGCCGTCTTGCCGAGATAGTGGTCGATGCGGAAGATCGAGCGCTCGTCGAAGACGGTGTGGAGGATGCGGTTCAGCTCGCGCGCGGAGCGGAGATCGCGGCCGAAGGGCTTCTCGAGCACCACGCGCGCGCCCTCGGAGCAGCCCGTGCGCCCGAGGCCGCCGATCACCGTGCCGAATGCGCTCGGCGGGATCGCGAGGTAGTAGGTCGGATGCTTCGCCGCGCCGAGCGCCGCGCGGATCGCGGCGAAGGTCGCGTCGTCGTTGTAGTCGCCGCCGACGTAGCTGAGCCGCTGCATCAGCTTCTCGAAGGTGGCCGGGTCGACGCCGCCGCCGTGCGTGTCGATGCTCTCCTTCGCGCGCGCGTGGATGCGCCCGACGTCGAAGGGCTCGCGCCCGACCGTCACGACCGGCACGTCGAGCCGACCGCGCTTCACCATCGCGTGGAGCGACGGAAAGATCTTCTTGAAGGCGAGGTCGCCCGTCGCCCCGAAGATCACCAGCGCGTCGGACGTGAGCTGTGCCATGCCCGCCTCGCCTCCCGCCTACTTCGACTTCTCGACGTGCCCGCCGAACTCGGAGCGCAGCGCCGAGAGCAGTCGGTTGCCGAAATTCCCGGCGCCGCGCGAGGTGAAGCGCTCGAACAGAGCCGCCGTCAGCACGTGCGCCGGCACGCCGGCCTCGATCGCGGCCTGGACCGTCCAGCGGCCCTCGCCCGAGTCGGAGACGCGGCCCTCGAAGCTCGCGAGCGCGGGATCCTTCCGCAGCGCGCTCGCCGCGAGGTCGAGCAGCCACGAGCCGATCACGCTGCCGCGCCGCCAGAGCTCCGCGATCTCCGGCAGGTCGAGCTCGTACTGGTAGTGCTCGGGGTGCTCGAGCGGCGTGGTCTCGGCGTCGGCGCCAGTCTGCGCGCTCTTCCCGGCGTCGGCGTGGCGCAGCACGTCGAAGCCCTCGGCGTAGGCCGCCATCAGCCCGTACTCGATCCCGTTGTGGACCATCTTCACGAAGTGGCCCGCGCCGTGCGCACCGCAGTGCAGGAAGCCGCGCTCACCTCCGCGTAGCGCGCCGTCGCGCCCCGGTGTACGCGGCGTCGCATGGGGATCGGGAGCGAGCGCCTCGAAGATCGGCTCGAGGCGCGCCACGACCTCGTCTTCGCCGCCGATCATCATGCAGTAGCCGCGCTCGAGCCCCCACACGCCGCCGCTCGTGCCGACGTCGACGTAGTGCAGGCCTCGCGCCTCGAGCTTCTTCGCGCGCACGAGGTCGTCGTGGTAGCGCGAATTGCCGCCGTCGATCAGCACGTCGCCCTTCTCGCAGAGCGGCGCGAAGCGGTCGATCGTCTCGTCGACGAGGGCGGCCGGCACCATCAGCCAGAGCGCGCGCGGGCGCGCCAGCTTCTCGACGAGCTCGCGCGGCGACGTCGCCCCGACGGCGCCCTCCTTCGCGAGCTTGTCGACGGCCTCGCGCGCGACGTCGTACACGACGCAGGTATGCCCCCCGCGAACGAGGCGGCGCGCCATGTTCGCGCCCATGCGCCCGAGCCCGATCATGCCGATCTGCATGCGACCTCCTGGTGCGCCGACGTCGTCGGCTGACGACACCTCGACAGTAGCCAGACGGCGACGCCGCAGCCGCCGCAGGTGCGCGGGCGCGCAGGCGAGAGGCTACTCCGCCCTGCGCCCCGCCTCGAAGAGGAACCAGAGGCGCCGCTCGGCCTCGTCGATCCACACCTCGATCAGGCTGGTCGTCGCGACGTCGTTGTGCTCCTCGCAGACCGCGTGCGCCTCGCGCAGGCGCGTCGCGAGCTGCTGGTGGTCGTCGCGCAGCTCGGCCAGCATGTCCTGCGGCGTCACATAGTCGGCGTCGTTGTCGAGCACGCGCTGCAGCCGCGCGATCTGCCCGATCGAGCGCAACGTGGCTCCGCCGAGCTTGCGCACGCGCTCCGCGATCGGGTCGGTCGTCGCGTAGATCTGATCCGCCTGCTCGTCGAGCAGCAGGTGGTAGTCGCGGAAGTGCGGGCCCGAGACGTGCCAGTGGAAGTTCTTCGTCTTGAGATAGAGCGCGAAGTAGTCCGCGAGCAGCAGGTTCAGCGCCGCGGAGATGTCCTTCGTCGCCTGGGCGCCGAGGTCGCTCGGGGTCTGGAGGGGGGCCTTGCGGCGCGACTTCGCGTCGGAGTTCTTCATCTCGTCTTCTCCTTCTGTGGATCTCGAGGCGACGGCAGGCCGGGTCGAGTGCAACCGACGTGTCCTGCGCCGGCGCCGTCTCCGTCGAGAGCATTGCACGCCTTGCCGACTCCGCGCCCGGGTTTCGGCGCGGCGCCGCCGCGTTGGCAGCGAGCGGGCGCTCAGGCGATCCGGTGCCACGCCTCGCTCTCGTGGGCCGGCGGCAGCCATTCGGGAAGGGGCATCAGCAGGAAGCTCGATAGCGCCTCGACGTAGGGCTCGTACTGCGCGCGCAGGGCTCGGAGCTTCGCGCCGGCAGGCTCGCCCAGCCGGATGTCGACGCCCTGCGTGGCCAGCAGGTCCGCGAGTCGCCGCTCGTCCTTGGCGTCCAGGCGATCCACCGACGGGGACTGCGGCTCGAGCTGGAGCACCGAGCACAGGTCCACCACCGCGTGGCGCGCCATCGAGAAGGTGAGGCGCGCCGTGGTCTCCGAGTTGTGCTCGATTCGAGCGATGACGAACGCGCAGACGTCGAGGATCGTCGTGAGCGCCGCGATCCACGACTGGCCGTAGTGCTGCGACCGGAAGAACGAGAGCGCCGGGAAGGAGACGTGGCTCTCGAGCAGCTCCGCGGACCAGCCCTCCCAGTCTCGCAGCAGCTCGCGGAGATCCTCGCCTCCGTCGTGGAAGTGACGGCCGAGCAGTCGCCCGGCCGTCGGCGGCGAGCCGGCGCGGGCGTCGAGCATCGAGATGCTGACCTCTCGGCGCGAGTACGCCTGCGAGATCAGGGGCACGTATCCGATCACGAGCGCGAGAAACGCGAAGCCGAGCCCGGACTCGACCACGGTCAGCACGCGGGCCAGCGCCGTGTGCGGCGTCACGTCGCCGAGGCCGAGCGTGAAGAACGTGGTGCCGCTCACGTACAGGTCGACACCGAACCCGGACGCGCCGCTCGCATCCTGCATGTGAGATCCGAGTCCCCAGTGCAGCACCCCGAACGCGAACACGAGCCCGACCGCCCAGAACGCGATCAGGAGCAGGAGCACCAGGGGTCCGAATACCGTGAGGATGTTCTCCTTCCACGGACCCTCGGGAAGCGCCCGCGTGGCCACTCGCAGCGGGTTGAACAGCAGTCGGTAGAGCGCGCGCGTCGGGCGCAACCGCCGTGCGACGCGGCGCGAGAGGATGATCGTCTGGAAGGCATCCCAGAGGAAGAGCGCGGCGAGCAGAGCGCCGACGACGACGGCAAAGTCATGCATCGATCAACTCGCTGCCTCCGGACCACGCGTTAGGATGTCATCTCACCGGGTAGCAATCATCTAGCGCGGAGTACCGTCATGCACACCGTTCGATCCTTCACGCTCTTCGCGCTTCTCCTCGGCGCCGCGACGGCGCCGCTCGCGGTGCAGGCCGGAAGCAAGACTCCCGCCTCGACACCGGAGCTGGCGGTCGGCCCGCAATACGACACGACCCACGTCTACGTCGCGCCGGAAGACTTCGATCGCTTCATCACCAGCTTCGTGGCGACCTTCGGCGGGACGACGTCCAAGCAGGGAGTGTTCACCGTCACGCCGACGCCGAGCCGTACCAAGTCTCAGCTCGCGTTGACACCGGTCGGGACGATCTCGGTATTCGGCTTCGAGACGCCGCTGCCCTATCCCTTCGGACTCGAGCGGACCGGCTATCTCGTGAAGGACTTCGACGCGGCCGTGCGCGCGGCCCGGTCGAACGGCGCGGACGTGATCGTCGCGCCGTTCGACGATCCGATCGGTCGCGACGCGATCGTCCAGTGGCCCGGCGGCGTCAACATGCAGCTGTACTGGCACACGACGGCGCCGTCCTACGAGAAGCTGCAGACCGTGCCGGAGAATCGCGTCTACGTCTCGCGAGACAGCGCGGATGCGTTCGTCCGGGACTTCACGCGCTTCGCCCACGGAAAGGTCGTCTCCGACGATGCGAAGGCGCCCGGCGTCGAGATCGGCCGTCCGCAGGACACCTATCGCCGCGTCCGCATCGAATCGAACTTCGGCCGGGTGACCTTGCTCGCGACGGACGGCCATCTCCCGTACCCGTACGGGCGCGAGCTGACCGGCTACGAGGTCTCGGATCTGGATGGGACCCTCGCCAAGGCGAAGGCGGCCGGCGCTACGTTGTTAGTCGAGCCCTACGCTTCGAGCGAGCGCCGTGCGGCGATCGTGCAGTTTCCGGGCGGCTACATCGCAGAGATCCATGCTCCCGCGCAGTAGCCTTGCGGCTTCCCGCCCACGTCCTCGCGCTCGGCAGCCTGCTCGGCACGATCACCGTCGCCGCGACCGCGCTCGCTGACACGCCGCCCTCCACCGCGTCCGATTCCGACTCCGACGCCGCGGCGCCCGAGCGACCGAAGATCCTCTTCAACCGCTGGCAGGAGGATTGGTCCGTGCTCGCGGATCCGAGCCTCCGCACCGAGCCGTGGGACTTCCTGAAGTACATCCCGCTCTGGAGCCAGGATCCGAAGAGCTACGCCTCGCTCGGCGTGACCATTCGAGAGCGGATCGAATCGAACCACGCTCCGTCGTTCGGCGTCGGACCTGGCAACGGCGACACGTACCTGCTCGATCGCCTGCAGTTCCACGCCGACATCCGGCCCGACCAGCACTGGCAGCTCTTCGTTCAGCTCGAGGACGTGCGCGCGCCCTGGAAGGACGTCATCACGCCGGTCGACGAGAATCCGCTCGATCTGCGCCAGGCCTTCGTCGCCTTCACTGTTCCCTTCGCGGGCGGCGAGCTGAAGGCTCGGGTCGGACGCCAGGAGATGGCCTTCGACCTGCAGCGCTTCGTCTCCGTCCGCGACGGGCCCAACGTCCGTCAGGCGTACGACGCCGCCTGGCTCGATTGGGAGAAGGGTCCCTGGCGCACGATCGCGTTCTGGAGCGAGCCCGTGCAGTACCGCCACGGAGATCCGTTCGACGACTTCTCCGGCACGGATTTCCAGTACGGCGGCTTTCGGGTCGAGCGGAACGACATCGGGCCCGGGTCGCTCGCGGTCTACTACTCCTACTTCAGGCTGAACGAAGCGAGATACCTGTTCGCTTCCGGCGACGAGCGACGCAACATCGTCGACGTGCACTATGCCGGCGCGAAGCAGGGCTTCGACTGGGACCTCGAAGCGATGGGGCAGTTCGGCGAGGTCGGCGACAAGACCGCCCGCGCCTGGGGCTTCGGCGCCCTCGGCGGCTATACGTTCGACAGCGTATGGGGGCGGCCCCGCCTTGGCCTCCAGCTCGATGGAGCCTCGGGCGATCGACGTCCGAACGACGACACGATCGAGACCTTCAATCCGCTCTTCCCGAACGGGTACTACTTCACGCTCGCGGGCTATACGAGCTACGTGAACCTCTTCCACCTGAAGCCGTCGCTCACGGTCCGGGTCACACCGAGTGTCAAGCTGATGGCCGCCGTCGCCGGGCAGTGGCGCGAGACGACGGACGACGCCGTCTACGTCCAGCCCAACATCCCGGTGGCAGGGACGGCCGGACGCCCCGGACAGTGGTCCGGGATCTACGGACAGCTCCGAGCGGACTGGGCCATCACGCCGAACGTCTCGGTGGCATTCGAGGCGGTGCACTTCGACGTCGGCGACGCGATCCAGCGCGCCGGCGGGCACGATTCCGACTACTTCAACGTCCAGCTCCAGCTGGCGTTCTGAGCGTAGGTTGCGCCTGGCGCGGCCCTTGCGATGGTGAAGCCTCCGATGAACCCGACTGTCGAGACCCTGGCGGCCGCGTTCGCCGCGGTCGACCAGTCTCACCCTCTGGCGGCGCGGCAGATGCAGGCGCTCTCGTTCGCGGTCCACATCCCGCTCGTCTGCTTCGGGATGGCGTTCCCGCCGCTCGTGCTGTTCGCGGAGTGGCGCGGGCTGCGGACCGGCGATCCGCTGTATCGCGCGCTCGCGGTGCGCTGGTCGAAGGTGATGCTCGCGCTGTTCGCGGTCGGCGTGGTCACGGGCACGATCCTGAGCTTCGAGCTCGGGCTCCTGTGGCCCGGCTTCATGGCCTCCTTCGGCGACGTCTTCGGACTCGGCTTCGCGCTCGAGGGCTTCTCGTTCTTCGCCGAGGCGATCTTCATCGCGATCTACGTGTACGGGTGGAGGCGTCTCGCGCCGTGGAACCACTTCCTGTCGGGAATCCCGGTGGCGCTGGCGGGGGTCGCTGGATCCTTCTTCGTGATCGCGGTCGACGCATGGATGCAGCATCCGAGCGGATTCGCGCTGCGCGACGGCCGCGCGGTCGACGTCGCGCCGTGGTCTGCATTGTTCGCCGATCCGTTTCTCTGGCATCTGTGGGTGCACATGTACTTCGCCGCCTACGTCGTCGCGGGCTTTCTCGTCGCGAGCGCGTACGCATGGAGCGCCCTGCGCGGAGGCGCGGGCCGCTACGAGCGAGCCGCCCTCGGCATCGCGCTCGCGGCGGCGACCCTTGCGTCGCCGCTGCAGCTCCTGATCGGGGACTGGGCAGCGCGCGACGTGGCGCGACACCAGCCCGTGAAGCTCGCGGCGATGGAAGGGCTCGCGACGACCACGCGAGGAGCGCCGCTGCATCTGCTGGGCTGGTACGACGGCCGCGAAGTCGTGTACGGGATCGCGATCCCGCGCATGCTGTCCCTGCTCGCGTTCCACGATCCCGAGGCTCCGGTCGCGGGGCTCGAGACCGTGCCGCCCGCCGAACGCCCGCCGGTGAACGGGGTCCGCTTCGCGTTCCAGACGATGGCGGGGATCGGCTCGCTGCTCGCGCTGCTGAGCGGCGTCTTCCTCTGGGCTCGCGTCCGCACCGGCCGGATGCCGGCGTCGCGCTGGTTCCTGCGCGCCGTCGTCGCGGCGGGGCCGCTCTCGCTGGTCGCGCTGATCGCAGGCTGGATCACGACCGAGGTCGGGCGCCAGCCGTGGGTCGTCTACGGGATCATGCACACTTCGGAAGCGGTGACCGGCGCGCCAGGAATTCCGATCGGACTCGCGACCCTGGTCGGTGTCTACGCGGCGCTCGCCGTCGCGGTCGCGTGGATGCTGCGCCGGCTCGCGCGCGCGCCGCTCGATCCGGAGGCGCGCCGTGCTCGCTGAGCTGCCGGCGATCCTGATGATCATCGGACTCGCCGCCTATGCGGTGCTCGCGGGAGCGGACTTCGGTGCAGGCTTCTGGACGCTCTTCGCGGGCCGTCGACGCGCCAGCCAGCAAGCCACGCGCGATCACACCCGGCACGCGATGGGGCCGGTCTGGGAGGCGAACCACGTCTGGCTGATCTTCGTGCTCGTCGTCTGCTGGACGGCGTATCCGACGGCCTTCGCCTCGATCCTGTCGACCTTGTCCATTCCGGTCTTCGTCGCGGCGGTCGGCATCATCCTGCGCGGAGCCTCGTACGCGCTGCGCGCCGAGCTCGACCTCGCGCCCGGACGGCGGTCGATCGAGAACGTCTTCGCGGTCTCGTCGATCCTGACTCCATTCGCGCTCGGCATCGTCATCGGCGCGATCGCCTCCGGGCGCGTGCCCGTCGGCAACGCGCAGGGCGACCCGATCGCGAGCTGGCTCCAACCGACCTCGCTGCTGGTCGGCGCGCTCTTCGTCGCCACGTCGAGCCATCTGGCCGCGGTCTATCTCGCCGCCGACGCCTGTCGCCTGGGCGAGCGGGATCTCGAGGACGACTTCCGCAGCCGCGCGCTCCGCACGGGCGTCGTCGCCGGAGCGCTCGCGCTCGCCGGTCCGCTCGTGCTGCGCTCCGACGCGCCGCGGATCTGGGACGGCCTCACGCGCGATGGAGGGCTCGCGATGGTCGCGCTGTCCACGGCGGCGGGACTCACGACACTCGCCCTGGTCGCGCGGCGCCGGTTCGGGGCCGCGCGCGTGCCCGCGGCGCTCGCGGTCGCGGCGATCGTGGCGGGCTTCGGCTTCGCGCAGCGACCCGAGCTCCTGCCCGGGCTCCGCATCGACCAGGCCGCCGCGGGTCGCACGACCCTGATTGCGATCGCGGTCGGCGTGGCCGCGGGCGCGATCGTGCTGATTCCCTCGCTGAGCCTGCTGTTCGGTCTCTTCCTGCGTGGACGCCTCGAGTCGATGCGCGACGCTTCGACACTTCCGGATGTCGCTCCGGCCGCGACTCCGGATCGACCGCCGCGACTCGGCGCTGTGCCGTTGGCCTGCTTCGCGGTCGGCGCGTGTCTCGTGCTGTTCGCCGACGGCGACGGCGCGCGCGCCGTGGGCGTCGTTGCGCTCTTCGCGTTCGCGGGGTCGGCGTTCGTCCATCTCGCCGTAGTGGCCGACGAATGATCGTCGAGGTCCAGCCGGACTCGGCGCCGTGACGCGAATCCCGCGATCCCGGGAGCTCGCCTATGCACTCGGCCTGATCGCGCTGGCGCTGCTGGCCTCGCAAGGGCATCGCCTCGCGCACTGGCTCCCGGCGTGCGAGCGCGCGATCGAGAGCCTCGGTCCGTGGGGACCCGTCGCCTACTGCGCGACCTTCCTCCTGCTCGGTCCTCTCCTCGTTCCCGACACGTTATTCGGATTCGCGGCGGGCGCAGCCTTCGGCCTCGTCGTGGGGACGGCCTGCTACTTCGCCACCTCCTACGCGATGTGCCTCGGCGTCCAATGGCTCGCGAGCCGCTGGCTCGGGTCGCGCGTCCGCGCTCTGCTCGAAACCCGGACCACGCTTCGCGCCTTGGTGGCGAAGGCGACGGCCCGCGGCATGCGCTTCACGTTCCTCGTCCGCCTGCTCCCGATCAATCAGGCGCTCGTGAGCTACGCGCTTGGCGCCCAAGGCGTTCCGCTTCGCGACGCCGCCGTCGGGAACCTCGGGATGTTCACGCACATGCTGCCCTCGGTGTACTTCGGCGCGGTGGCCGTCGACGTGACGCGCATGGCGGGCACACGCCGTCCGCACTGGGAGACCGGCGGGCTCCTGCTGCTGGGGCTCGGACTGTGCGCGGGTCTCTCTGTCTGGATCTCGCGGCGCGCGTGGGCCGCGATCACGCGGGCGTGACACGCAGACTCCCCGGAGTTGCCACGCGGGCCCGCGAAGGGCACGATGGACCCGCGGGCGGCCGGGCTCGATCGGAGAACAACCATGCAACCGGTCCAGATCGGATATCAGACCTTCGTCGCCGACGGCGACGCGGAGTTCGGAGCGGTCCGCGAGGTCTCTCGCGACGGGCTCGTCGTCTACGTCGAGAACGCCGGAGATTTCACCGTGGCGTGGGACGCCGTGCGCGACGTCCACTACCAGAAGGTGATCCTCGACTGTGACAAGCTCGACCCGCGACTGCGCGCGGCCATCGGCCACGCGCACGACGCCGAGGCGCCCGACGCCTGACGTCACGGCGTGTTGCTGGCCACCTCCCAGCCGCCGCCGAGCGCCTTGTAGAGCGCGATCAGCTGCAGCGCGACGTCGCGCTCGCTCTGCGCCAGCGAGTCCTGCGTAGTGAGCAGATTCACCTGCGCCACGAGCACGGTGAGGAAATCGGTGAGCCCCTGCCCGTACAACTGGCGCGCGAGGTCCGTGGCGCGCTGGTTCGCATCGACGGCGTCGCCGAGCTGGTCGCGCGCCGCCTGCTGCTGCGAGAAGCCCGCGAGCGCGTCCTCGACGTCCTGGAACGCGACGAGCACCGCGTCGCGGTAGGCCGCGAGCAGCTCTTGCTGCGTCTCGTTCTGAAGCTCGATGTTGGCGCGGATGCGCCCGCCGGAGAAGACCGGCCACGTGACGCTCGGACCGAAGCTCACCAGGCGGCTCTCCCACTTGAAGAAGTCCTCCGAATGGATGCTCTGGAGATCGCCGATGCCGCTCAGGAAGAAGCGAGGGAAGAGGTCGCGGGTCGCGACGCCGATCTCGGCGGTCTGCGCGGCGAGCTGGCGCTCCGCGCGAGCCACGTCCGGCCTGCGCAGCAGGAGATCGGACGGAATCCCGACAGCGATCTGTGGCGGAGGCTGCGGAATCGGTCCGACGGCGTCGAGCTCCGACGCCAGCGCCATCGGCGGCTGCCCGACCAGGACGCCGAGGCTGTGGAGTGCCTGCGCCGCCTCCTGCTGGAGAGGCGGCAGGGTCGACGCCGTGGTCGCGACCTGCGCGGCCGCGCGCTGGACGTCGAGCTCCGGCGCGAGCCCGGCATCGAAGAGGCGCCGCGTGAGGTCGAGCGTCTGCCGCTGTGCCTCCAGGTTGTCCGACGTCAGCGCGATCCGCTGCTGCAGGCTGCGATACGTGACGTACTCGAGCCCGACCTCGCCCATCAGCGAGACCAGCACCGCGTTGCGGTCGTCCTGCGCCGCCTCGAGGCTCGCATCGGCGGCTTCCACCGCGCGCCGGTTGCCGCCGAAGACGTCGATCTCCCAGTTGGCGTCGAAGCCGGCCTGGAAGAGGTGGTACCAGTGGCCTGGGTGCAGGGCGCCCAGGCCGTTCTTGCTCGTCTTCGCGCGCGTGTAGGAGCCGGACGCGTTGAGGTTCGGCCACAGGTCCGCGGCCGCGATCCGGCGCAGCGAGCGCGCCTCGATCACGCGCGCCTCGGCCTGCTGCAAGGTGAGGTTGGACCGCAAGGTCCGCTCGATGATCGAGCTGAGCAGCGGATCGCCGAAGGTGATCCACCAGGCCGTCGGCGCACCCTCCGCGACGGCCTCGCTGTGGCCGGGCGCGGTCGAAGGCGCGATCTCGCCCCACGTCTCCGGCGTGTCGATGTCCGGGCGCACGTAGTCGGGCCCGACCATACAGCCGGCGACCGGGAGGGCGAGCGACAGCGCGAGGCACAGCCGGATCCCGCTCGTCATTTCTTCGTCTCCGATGCGCTGGCCGCCTCGACGCGCGCGCCCTCCGCGAGATTCGGAGGCAGTCCCGTCGCGACGACGTCGGTCTCGTCGAGTCCGGACAGCACCTCGACCTCGCTTCCGTAGTCGCGGCCGATCTGGATCCGCCGGTAGTGCAAGGTGCTGTCGTGGTCGAGCAGCGCGACCCGGACGCCGTTCGCGTCGATCAGCAGCGCGCTCGACGGGACGAGCAGCGGGGGATCCGGCCGCGTCAGCTCGAAGCGCACCGTCGCATAGCTGCCCGACAGCAGCAGGCCGTCCGGGTTCGGCACATCCACCTCGGTGCGCAGAGTCCGCGAGTTCGGGTCGATCGCGCCGGCCGTGCGCGCGACGGTGCCCTCGAACACGCGACCCGGGCGCTCGCGCACGCTGATCTTCGCCTTCTGACCGACCTGGATGTCGGCCGCATAGCTCTGCGGCACCAACACGAAGATGCGGAGCGTGTCGACCTGCGCGAGGCGGAAGAGTTCGGTCGTGCCGGTGGTCGAGCCGGCGGAGACGAGCGAGCCGGGGTCGACGTTGCGCATCGTGATCACGCCGGCGAACGGCGCGAAGACGCGCTGGAAGCTCGTCAGATCGACCAGGCGCCGCACGTTCGCATCGTCCGCCTTCACCGTGGCCTTTGCGGCCTCGACCACCTTCTCGGCGTCTGTGACCGCGGAGGTGCGCTCGTCGATCTGCTGCTTCGACACCGTGCCCGGTCCCGCGGCGAGGTAGCGCTCCAGGGTCGTGCGCGCGAGCGCGAGGTCGGCCTCGAACTTCACGACGGTGGCCTCGTCCTGGTTCATCGTCGCGATCGACGCGCGGAGCTGCTGATTCACCTCGGGCGTCTCGATCTCGGCGAGCAGCTGACCCGCCGCGACGCGATCGCCGATGTCGACGTAGCGAACCTTCAGGTACCCGTTCGTGCGCGCCCAGATCCCGGTCTCGAGGATCGCCTCCATGCTGCCGGGCAGCGGCAGGTCGATCACCGCCGGAGAGCGGTGCGGACTGGCCGTCGACACCACCGGGAGTCGCGCGCTCGCGGCCTCGGCTTCGCTGGCGAGCCGGTAGCGCAGGAGCAGACGCGGCGCGATGCCGAGCGCGAAGAGAAGGACCGCGGCCGCGGCCGCAGCGAGTGCGATCCGGCGCGGGCGGGTCGCCAGCCAGGAGTCCCGGGTGACGGGGGTGGAGGACTCGGAAGCCGTCATTCGCGCAGCTCGGGTGGAAGCTCGGTCAGCGCCTGCCTGCGGCGCAGCACACTGTAGACGACGGGTACGAACACCAAGGTAGCGAGGGTCGCCAGCGTGAGTCCGCCGATCACGACGCGGCCGAGCGGCGCGTTCTGCTCGCCGCCTTCGCCGAGCCCGAGCGACATCGGCAGCATGCCGAGGATCATCGCGAGCGCCGTCATCAGCACGGGACGCAGCCGCGTGATGCCGGCCTCGAAGGCGGCGTCGCGCGCTCCGAGCTGCTTCTCCGTGCGAATCTCGTTGGCGAACTGCACGACCAGGATCGAATTGCTGGTCGCGACGCCGATGCACATGATCCCGCCCATCAGCGCCGGGATCGAGATGTTCGTCTGCGTGAGGAAGAGCATCCACAGCACGCCCGACAGCGCGCCCGGCAGCGCCATCAGGATGATCAGCGGGTCGAGCCAGGACTGGAAGTTCACCGCCATCAGCAGGTAGACGAGCACGACCGCGAGCACCATCCCGCCTGCGAGCGCGGTGAAGCTCGAGCGCATCGTCTCGGCCTGACCGCGGATGTTGATGAAGGTGCCGCGCGGCAAGGTCGGCCGGATCTGGTCGACGATCTTCTCGACCCTGCCCACCACCGACCACAGGTCGGCGCGGTCCGTGGCCGCGAGCACGTCGAGCGCCGGCTGGATGTTGAAGTGGCTGATCACACCCGGGGAGACGTTGCGCTCGGTGGTCGCGAGGTTGGTGAGGAGCTGCGGCTGCTCGACGCCCGGCACCGCGATCGGCGTGGCGTCGAGCGCGTCGAGCGAGTCGACGCGGTACTGCGGCGTCTGGACGATGACGGAGTAGTTGACGCCCGTGCGCGGATCGAGCCAGTAGTTCGGCTGCGCCTGCGCCGTGCCCGAGAGCGACACCAGCAGGCTCTGCGCGACGTTGGCCTCGGTGAACCCGACCTGGCGCGCCAGCCAGCGGTCGACCTGGACGTCGAACTCGGGATAGCGCGGCACCTGTTGCAGGCGCACGTCGGTCGCGCCGGGCACGGCGACGATCCGGCGCACGAGGTCCTCGGCGATGGCGACGTTCTTCGGATCCCGCCCGATGATCTGGACGTCGATCGGCGCGGGCAGCCCGAAGTTCAGGATCTGCGACACGATGTCCGCGGGCGCGAAGAAGAGCACCAGATCGGGGAAGCGCGCGGCGAGCGCCTTGCGCAGCGTCTCGGCGTACGCCGCGCTGGACCCGTGCTCCGGCTTCAGCGACACCAGGATGTCACCGTCCGCCGACGAGACCAGCGATGCGTCGCTGAAGGCGAGATTGATGCCTCCCGCCGGCAGCCCGATGTTGTCGATGATGGTGTCGATCTCGTCGGCGGGAATCGTCTCGCGGATCACCTGCTCGACCTCGGCGAAGCGGCGCTCCGACTCCTCGATGCGCGTGCCCGCCGGGCAGCGCACATGCAGGCGCAGCTGACCCGCGTCGACGTACGGGAAGAAGTCCCTGCCGATCAGGAAGAACAAGCCGAGGGAGAGCGCGACGAAGCCGGCGAACACGCCCGTTACGACTCTCCGCCGTGCGAGCGCCCAGGTGAGCAGCGCGGTATACACGTCGCGGAAGCGCTCGAAGTGGCGATTGAAGTGGCAGTGCACGGTCCAGATCGGACCGGCGTCGCTAACGCAGTCCTCGGCGTGGGGCTGGTGCAGGTGGGCCTCGGCGGGGAGCAGGTAGCGCACCATCGTCGGCACGACCGTACGCGAGAGCAGGTAGCTCGCGAGCATCGCGAACACGACCGCCTCGGCGAGCGGCGTGAAGAGGTACTTCGCGACCCCGCTGATGAAGACGACCGGAACGAAGACGATGCAGATGCAGAGCGTCGCGACGAAGGCCGGGGTGGCAATCTGCTGCGCGCCGTCGAGGATCGCGCGCAGCACGGGCTTTCCCATCGCGAGGTTCCGGTTCGTGTTCTCGATCTCGACCGTGGCGTCGTCGACCAGGATGCCGACCGCGAGCGCGAGCCCGCCGAGCGTCATCACGTTGATGGTCTCGCCGAGCAGCGAGCAGGTGATGATGGAGACGAGGATCGCGAGCGGGATCGAGGTCACGATCACGAGCGTCGAGCGCCACGAGCCGAGGAAGAGCAGGATCATGAGGCCCGTCAGCGCGGCGGCGATCACGGCCTCGCGCAGCACGCCCTGGATCGACGCGCGCACGAAGACCGACTGATCGAACAGCGGCTTGATCTCGAGCTCCGGCGGCAAGGTCGCCGCGATCCGCGGGAGGGCGCTCCTCACGCGTCCCACGATGTCGAGTGTCGAGGCGGTCGGCGTCTTCAGCACGGTCAGCAGCGCGGAGCGACGGCCGTCGACGTGCACCTGGCTGGTCTGCACCTGGAAGCCGTCGTGCACCTGCGCCACGTCGCGGAGATAGATGGTGGCGTCGCCGACCTGTTTCACCGGCACGTAATTCAGCGCGTCGATCACGTCGGGCGACGAATTGGTGCGGATGTTGTACTCGATCGGTCCGATCTTCGCGGTGCCGGCGGGCAGGATCACGTTCTGGGCGGCGACGGCGCTGGAGACATCGGAGGCCGAGAGGCCCTTCGCGTAGAGCGCGATCGGATCGAGGTCGACCATCATCGCCCGCGCCTTGCCGCCCCAGGGCAGCGGCACCTGCGCGCCCTGCACGGTCGCGAGCTGCGTGCGGATGAAGTTCAGGCCGTAGTCGTAGAGCTGCTGCTCGGAGAGCGTCGGCGACTCGAGCGCGAGCTGGAGGATCGGGACGTTCGACGCCGAGTAGCGGATGATCAGCGGCGGCGTGGTCCCCGGCGGCATGATCCGCAGCAAGGTCTGATTGATCGCCGTCACCTCCGCGTTGGCCGATCCGATGTTCGCGCCGGGCTGGAAGAACACGCGGATCAGCCCGACGCCGTTCAGCGACTGCGACTCGATGTGCTCGATGCTGTTGACCGTCGTGGTCATCGCGCGCTCGGAGATCGTGACCATCCGGCCCTCGACCTCGTTCGGCGAGAGGCCCGTGTACTGCCAGATCACCGAGATGACCGGAATGTTGATCTCGGGAAAGATGTCGACGGGTGTGCGCGCGATGGTGAGCACCCCGCCGATCGCGATCAGCAGCGCCATCACGATGAAGGTGTACGGCCGCCGCAGCGCGAGACGGACGATCCACATGGCGGGTGGGTCTCCTCGTGGAAGAGCGGGGCGCGCTCGATCACCCGCAGGTGCTCGGCGCGGCGAATTCCGCCACGATCAGGGTAAACGAGAACGTTGCGCCGGGCCCCGATGAACGAGATCGAGCTCTCCGCCGTCGTCTTCGCTGGATCGATCACCGCTGGCTTCCTCGGCGCCCTCACCGGCCTCGGCGGAGGCATCATCGTGATCCCGCTGCTGACGCTCGTGCTCGGCGTCGACATCCGCTACGCGGCCGGCGCCGCGCTCGTCTCGGTGATCGCGACGTCGTCGGGCGCGGCGTCGGCCTACGTGCGAGAGGGGTGGAGCAATCTGCGCATCGGGATGCTGCTCGAGATCGCGACGAGCGTCGGCGCCGTCGCCGGCGCGGTGGCGGCCGGCTGGATCGATCGCGACGCCATCGCGGTGACGTTCGGCGCAGTGCTCTTGCTCTCGTCCGCGCTCTCGCTCCGGCGCGGCGGGGATCCGAGGGGCGGCGATCGGCCGGACGCGCTGGCGGTGCGGCTGCGTCTCGACGGCACCTATCCGACGGCGGCCGGTCCGCGCCCCTATCACGTGCAGGGCGTCGTCCCGGCCTTCGGAATCATGCTCGTCGCCGGCGGACTCTCGGGCCTCCTCGGAATCGGGTCCGGCGCGCTCAAGGTGCTCGCGCTCGACCGCGCGATGCGGCTCCCGTTCAAGGTCTCCACCACGACGAGCAACTTCATGATCGGGGTCACGGCGGCCGCGAGCGCCGGCATCTATCTGCACCGGGGCTACATCGATCCCCGGCTCGCGATGCCGGTGATGCTCGGGGTTCTCGCGGGGTCTCTGCTCGGAGCACGCACCCTCGCACGCGCGAGGAGCCGCGCGCTGCGCCTCGTGTTCGCGATCGCGCTCGTCGTGCTGGGGATCCAGATGATCCACGCGGGCCTGACGGGGAACCTCTGACATGAGCGCCGGCGCGCCTCGTTGGACCGACCACCGCATCGAGCTCGTCGTGAGCCGGGTGCTGCGCATCGGGCTCGCGCTCGCGGCGGCGCTCGTCGTGGCCGGAGGCGCGCTGCATCTCGTTCGCCACGGGACGGAGGTCCAACGCTATCGTGTGTTCAACGGAGAGCCGGACGATCTGACCAGCGTGGCCGCGATCGCGCGCGATGCGTTCTCGGGGAGCGGGCGCGGGGTGATCCAGCTCGGTGTGCTCGTGCTGCTCGCGACTCCCGTCGCGCGCGTCGCGTTCTCCGCCGTCGCCTTCGCCTTGCAGCGCGACACCCTGTACGAGGTCGTCACGCTGATCGTGCTGGCCGTGCTCGCCTACAGCCTGCTCGGCGGACCCGGGGCCGGATGAACGGCGGCCGGGACATGAGCGCGCCCGCTAGTGAGGCGTGCGCCGACGAGAGACGCCGACGAGGATCCCGAGACCGCCGAGCACGAGCGCGAGCGAGGTCGGCTCCGGCACGACGACGTTGAAGGACGCCGAGTAGGTGCTCGTGACCGTTCCGCCACCCTCCAGGGTCGCGAAAACGATCTGGTACGGGACCATGAACTGGGACGAGAAGCTTCCCACCCAGGTCGACCCGGCCGGGTTGGAGATCCCCGAGACCACGAAGCCGAGGCGCGACCCGCCTCCCGGAGTGTTCTGGAAGTCGAAGGGCGATCCCGGCAATGCGCAGGCCTGGCCGACCGCGGGGGCCAAGGCGCACGGGGCGGAGGGGTTGACCCCCGCGAAGACGAAGTTCAGTTGAAGCGTTCCCAGACCGGGCATCGCGTCGAACGAGAGGAAGGACTGCGGAGGGAAGCCGGCGCCGCCGGTCACCGCCGGCGGATTGCTCACGTTCTGGATCGAGACCGTCGTGCCCGCGATCCCGGCAAACGACCCGGTGGCCCCCGTCGCGCCAACCTGGGCCTTGTTCGCCGTGAAGGGAGGCTGGTCGGCCTCGAAGCGGATCTGTGGTGCGGTGCCCGAGATCGTCAGCGTCCCGTCGATGTTGAAGGTTCCGGTTGAGACGCCGAGGGCGAGCGTCGGGGCGAACGTCGAGCCCACGATCGCGAGCACGAGCGCGCCGACCCACGCGGTCCACCTGCCCGAGTGATTCCACGCCATTCCCCACTCCTCCCGGCCGCACTCCGGCGACACGACGACGCGCGCACGGGGGGCTGAGGAGAGGTGGGAGCTCGGAGCCGTTTGTGTCAGCCGGCCCTGCGGAACCCCACCCGATCCGCCTTTCACACCGTTTCACGGGGATTCGCTGGGCGACGCCCCGTCCATGGCCGGATGCTGGAGCGACCGCAAGGCCAAGGAGGAGACCTCGATGGCGACGATCACGACGAGGGACGGCACGCAGATCTACTACAAGGACTGGGGCAAGGGAGAGCCCGTGGTGTTCAGCCACGGCTGGCCGCTCACGGCCGACGCGTGGGACGACCAGATGTTCTTCCTCGGCTCGCACGGCTACCGCGTGATCGCGCACGATCGCCGCGGTCACGGACGCTCGAGCCAGCCGTGGACCGGCAACGACCTCGACACCTACGCCGACGACCTCGCGGAGCTCGTGCAGGCGCTCGACCTGCACGACGCGGTCCACGTCGGCCACTCGACCGGCGGCGGCGAGGTCGCGCGCTACCTCGCGCGCCACGGCACGCGCCGCGTCGCGAAGGCGGTGCTGATCAGCGCGATCCCGCCGCTGATGCTGAGGACGCCGAACAACCCGGGCGGCCTGCCCAAGCAGGTCTTCGACGACATCCGCAAGAGCGTGCTGGCCGATCGCTCGAGCTACTGGAAGGAGCTGGCCCTTCCCTTCTACGGCTACAACCGGCCCCAGGCGAAGCCGTCGCAGGGAGTCATCGACTCCTTCTGGATGCAGAGCATGCAGGCCGGCATCAAGAGCGTCTACGACTGCATCGAGGCGTTCTCGGAGACCGATCAGTTCGACGACCTGCGCAAGATCGACGTGCCGACGCTCTTCCTGCACGGCGACGACGATCAGATCGTGCCGATCGGCGCGGCGGCGAAGCAGGGCGTCACGCTCGTGAAGGGCGCGACCCTGAAGGTCTACCCCGGCGCGCCGCACGGCATGACCACGACGCGCAAGGACGAGGTGAACGCGGATCTGCTCGCGTTCCTCCGCAACTGAAAGGAAGGATTCGTGGCGAAGCGCAAGCTGAGCGAGAAGGGACTGCTCACCCCCGACAACTGCGTGGTCGCGTTCATCGACCTCCAGCCGCAGATGCTATTCGGCGTCGCGAACTTCGACCGTCAGGCCATCATCAACGCCAACGTCGCGCTCGCGAAGGCGACGCGCGTCTTCGACGTGCCGGTGGTGCTCTCCTCGGTCGAGACCAAGAGCTTCAGCGGCAACACCTGGCCACAGCTGCTGGCGGCGCTCGGCAACCCGAACCCGGTCGAGCGCACCAGCATGAACTCCTGGGACGACCGCAACTTCGTCGCGGCGGTGGAGAAGTCGGGGCGCCGCAAGATCGTCCTGTGCGGGCTCTGGACCGAGACCTGCATCGCGCTGCCGACGGTGCAGATGATCCACGACGGCTACGAGGTGTACGTGGTGGAGGACTGCTGCGGCGACATCTCGCAGCTCGCGCACGACAACGCGATGAAGCGCGTGATCCAGGCGGGCGCGCGCCCCGTGACGTCGCTCTCGACGATGCTCGAGTGGCAGCGCGACTGGGCCGCGCGCGACACCTACGACGCGGTGATGGACATCGTGAAGGCGCACTACGGCGCCTACGGCATGGGCGTCGAGTACGCCTACACGATGGTGCACGGTGCCGCGCCGACGAAGCTGCCGGAGTACACCGTGCCGCGATCCTCGGAGCGCAAGTAGGCGCGACGACGGCGTGGATCAGGAGCTGCAGCATGTCGAGATTCGCCACGCGCCCCACCCCGCTCCACGCCGACACGATCGTGCACCACGCGCGCATCGCGACGCAGGACGAGCGCCGCTCCTTCGCGTCGGCGCTCGCGGTCGCCGGCGGCCGCTTCGCGGCCGTCGGCGACGAGGCCGACGTCATGCGGCTGCGCGGCCCGACGACGCGCGTGATCGACGCGGGCGGCCGCACGGTCGTGCCGGGGCTGAACGACTCGCACATCCACGTGATCCGCGGCGGCCTCAACTACCACATGGAGCTGCGCTGGGACGGCGTGCCGTCGCTCGCGGACGCGCTCGCGATGCTGCGCGAGCAGGCCGCGCGCACGCCGGCGCCGCAGTGGGTGCGCGTCGTCGGCGGCTGGACCGAGTTCCAGTTCGCCGAGCGGCGCATGCCGACGCTCGACGAGATCAACGCGGTCTCGCCCGACGTGCCGGTCTTCGTGCTGCACCTCTACGACCGCGCGCTGCTGAACGCCGCCGCGCTGCGCGCCGTCGGCTACACGCGCGAGACGCCGAACCCGCCCGGCGGCGAGATCGCGCGCGACCGCGCCGGCAACCCGACCGGCATGCTGATCGCACGGCCGAACGCGAACATCCTCTACAAGACCCTCTCGCTCGGGCCGAAGCTCTCGCAGGACGATCAGATCTCCTCCACGCGCCACTTCATGCGCGAGCTGAATCGCTTCGGGCTGACCAGCATCATCGACGCCGGCGGCGGCTTCCAGAACTACCCCGACGACTACGCGGTGGTCGAGCGCCTGCACGCCGACGGGCTACTGACCTTGCGCTTCGCGTACAACCTCTTTACGCAGAGCCCGGGCAAGGAGCTCCAGGACTTCTCGCGCTGGGTGCAACGCAACGAGCTGTACCAGGGCGACGACTTCTACCGCCTGAACGGCGCCGGCGAGATGCTGGTCTTCTCCGCGGCCGACTTCGAGGACTTCCTGGAGCCGCGCCCCGAACTAGCGCCGGAGCTCGAATCGCAGCTCCGCCAGGTCGTGAAGCTGCTCGCGGGAAATCGCTGGCCCTTCCGGCTGCACGCGACCTACGACGAGTCGATCGCGCGCTTCCTCGACGTCTTCGAGGACGTGAGCCGCGAGGTGCCGTTCGCAGGTCTGCGCTGGTTTTTCGACCACGCCGAGACGATCTCGGACCGCAATCTCGAGCGCGTGCGCGCGCTCGGCGGCGGCATCGCGATCCAGGACCGCATGGCGTTCCAGGGCGAGTACTTCCTCGACCGCTACGGCGCCGAGGCGGCGCGGCGCGCGCCGCCGGTCGCGCGCATGCTCGAGCTCGGGATTCCCGTCGGCGCCGGCACCGACGCGACGCGCGTCTCGAGCTACAACCCGTGGGTCTCCCTCCACTGGCTGGTGACGGGCCGCACCGTCGGCGGCGCCGCGCTCTATCCCGAGTCGAACCGGCTCGACCGCATGGAAGCGCTGCGCCTCTACACGCTCGGCAGCAGCTGGTTCTCCGGCGAAGACGACGTGAAGGGGGCGATCGTGCCCGGACGCCTGGCCGACTTCGCCCTGCTCTCGGCGGACTACTTCAGCATGCGCGACGAGGAGATCCCGCGCATCGAATCGTGGCTCACGGTCGTGGGCGGACAGGTCGTGCACGCCGCCGGTGCCTTCGCCTCGCTCGCGCCGCCCGCTCCAGCGGCGTCGCCCGGCTGGTCGCCGCCGATCCACACCGGCGGCTACAGTGCGCCGCGCTTCGCCGGGCGGCGCTCGACACCGGAGCGAGATACCGCCGCGACGACGGCGCACCGCTGCGACGCGCGGGCCGCGGGCCTGCTCTGGGGAGCCCTCGGCTGTGACTGCTTCGCTTTCTAGACGACCGCTCTTCTTCTTCGCGCTCGCGATCGCTACCGGCTGCAACACCTTCGGAGAGGCGTCGCTCCGGAACGGGCGCGGCAGCTACAACGAGGTGATCAACCGCACCGAGGACGAGCAGATCCTCGCGATGATCGTGCGCCAGCGGTACGACGAGACCTACGGGCTGCTCGCCGTTTCCAGCGTCACGGCCAGCCTCAAGGCCGGCGCCTCGCTCGGCGCGAACGTCGGCATCGGCAGCGACAGCAGCTACGCCGGGAACCTCGTGCCGTTCTCGGCGGGAGCGACCTACGAGGAGAACCCGACCATCTCGTACACGCCGTTGCGCGGCGAGCAGTTCGTCGAGCGGATGCTGGCTCCGATCACCGCCGATCAGACCCTGCTGCTCGCGAGCATGAGCACCGACCAGGTCAATGCGATGAAGCTGCTGGTGCGGCGCGCCAATGGAGTACCGAACCCCGCGTTCGCGTCGACGCCCGTGAAATCCGACTTCGATCGCTTCGTCGATGCCTTCGCGCGGTTCCGGCAGCAGGGCGTGCTCGACCCCGTGCGATCGGACGACGGCAGCTTCCGGCTGCTCTTCCACGACTACTCGTCGCAGCAGGCAGCGGACATCGGCGAGATGCTGCGCGAGCTCGGGATCCGGCTGGCGCCCACCCCCGGCGCCGAGCTGAGCCTGCCCCTGCGCTTCTTCGTCGGCTCGGCGCGAGGCGACGGCCTCGACCTCGAGACGCCGAGCGCGCTCGAGGTGATCGACGTCGCGGGGCAGGGCATCGACGTGCCGGCCGAGCACGTGAGCGAGGCTCTCGCTCGCCCCGCGTCCCTGGAGCCGAGCGACCGCTTCCTCGCGATCCACTCGTCGAGTCACCGACCGTGGAACGCCGCCGTCGCGATCGAGCACCGGGGCTACTGGTTCTACATCGACTCGCGCGACGCGCGCAGCAAGCAGAGCTTCATGATCCTGCGGACGCTGATCGGCATGCGCCTCGACAAGGGTCCCGGAGCCGAGCCCGCGCCGGTGCTGACGATCGGCGTCGGAGGGCACTGACTCTTCTTTCGGAGGACACGTCGATGCTGAATGTCCGGAAGGCCACCGACCGCGGTCACGCGCAGCACGGCTGGCTCGACAGCTTCCACACCTTCTCGTTCGCGGACTACTACGACCCGCAGCACATGGGCTTCCGCGCGCTGCGCGTGATCAACGAGGACCGCGTGCAGCCCGCGCAGGGCTTCGGGCGCCACTCGCACCGCGACATGGAGATCGTGACCTACGTGATCGAGGGCGCGCTGGCGCACCAGGACAGCCTCGGGAACGGCTCGGTGATCCGACCTGGTGACGTGCAGCGCATGAGCGCGGGCCGCGGCATCAGCCACAGCGAGTACAACCACTCCGAGTCCGAGCTCGTCCACTTCCTCCAGATCTGGCTGCTGCCCGAGCAGGCAGGGCTGCCGCCCTCCTACGAGCAGAAGCACTTCGCGCAGAGCGAGCGCGCGGGGCGGCTGCGGCTGGTGGCGTCGCGCGACGGCCGCGACGGATCGGTGCGCGTGCACCAGGACGTCGCGCTCTACGCGGGACTGCTCGCGCCGGGAGAGAAGGCGTCGCTCGCGCTCGCAGCGGGTCGACACGCGTGGGTGCAGGTCGTGCGCGGCGCGCTCACCCTCGACGGCACCGCGCTCGCGGCGGGCGACGGCGCCGCGCTCTCCGACGCGCCGCGCCTCGAGGTCGTAGCGCGCGAGCCTTCGGAGCTGCTGGTCTTCGACCTCGCCTGACGCGCCGACGTGATAGCTCAGCTCACGACGCCGAGCAGCGGCGACAGCAGCGCGCGGACGTCGACGCGCGCGCGGATGCGCCCGCAGAGCAGGAAGGTGCCGACGAGCTTCCGGTGCAGGAAGACGGTCTCGGCCGGGGGCGCGCGCAGGAAGCCCTGGCGAAAGGCGAGATCGAAGCCCGCGTCGCGGGCGCGCGCCGCGAGCGTGGTGCTCGCGAAGTCGTAGACGCCGCGATGGCGAAGCGGCTCGCAGACCAGCAGGATCAGATCGATGGCGGCGCGCTGCCGCTCCGGCGGGTCGTCGCGCCGCAGGTAGCCGATCGCAACCGCGGCGTCGAGCACGGCAGCGCGGTCGTCTCTCGTCACCGCCCGACATAGATCGGCGTAGTGGGCGACGAAGGCCGCGTCGTACTCCCGGGTCGCCCCGAAGTCGAGGAGCAGCAGGCGTCCGTTCTCCGGGTCCACGAGGTAGTTGGCGAAGTTCGGGTCGGTCTGGACGTAGCGGAACTCGAAGATCTCACGGAAGAGGAGCCGCTGGAGGAGCGCGCCGACCGCGTCGCGGCGGGGCTGCGGCGTCGCGGGGTCGCGGAGATCTTCGATCGGGAGCCCGCGCGCGAAGTCCATGGCGAGCACCCGCTTCGTGGTGAGGTCGTCGTGGACGCGCGGCACCCAGAGGTCGGGCTCGTCGGCCACGAGCTCGCGGTAGCGGCGCAGGCTCGCGGCCTCGACCTGGTAGTCGGCCTCCTGGCGGAGCTGCCGCTTCGCCTCGACCACGATCCCCGAGACGTCGATCTCGACGGGCAGGATGCGGGTCGCGTGGAGCAGCGCGGCCACGTTGTCCACGTCGCTGTCGATGCTGCGGGCGATGCCCGGGTACTGGATCTTGAGCGCTAGCTCGCGGCCATCGGTCGTCCGCGCGGCGTGTACCTGTCCGATCGATGCGGCGGCGACGGGCTCGAACTCGAAGCGCTCGAAGCGCGCCTGCCAGCCCTGGCCGTACTCGCGCCCGAGCACGTGGCGAAGCTGCGAGGCAGGCATGGTGTCGGCCGAGGCGCGCAGCGCGGCCAGCGCCTCGGCGAACTCCGGCGGCAGGATGTCCGCGCTCTCGAGCGAGAGCAGCTGGCCGAGCTTCATCGCGGCCCCCCGCATCTGCGACAACCGACGCGTCAGGCGCTGCGCGTTGGCCGGCGAGAGCAGCGCGCTGGCCACGTGGGTGGCGGCAGCCCCTGCACCGAACGCACGGCGCGCGCCCTCGTAGATCCCGCCGGCGGCGAGCTCGGCGGCCAGCAGGCCGAGCCGCGCCATGCGCTCGACCCGTCCGGACGGAACGCGCGAACGTCTGCGGGGCCTGGCTTCGGTCACGTGTCGAGGTTAGTCGGGATCCGGCTCGTAGAACTCTCCCTCGAGATCGTCCAGCTTGGCTTGAACGGCGGCGCGCGCGTCCTGAACGGCCTGGTTGTAGACGGGCGCACCCAGATGGCGGACGAAGAAGTCGACGAGGCGCTTCGCCTGGAACTCGCTGAGGTCGCTATCGAACTCCTGCGAGAACAGGGCGCGAACCTTCGAGACCAGACGCTCACGCCGTTCCGGCGCCAGCTTGATTCGCATCGGACGATCGCGTTCGACCTGCGCCACCACTTCCCCCTGTCCGCTGGCTAGGAGGCCGACTCGAGAGTCGGCCGACGCGCAGCGAGGCGCAGCCGAGCGGAGTTCGGAGCTAGCCCGGCTCGCGATAGACGAACTCGATCAGAAAGACGAACTGTCCGCTCCAGTACGGTCTGCTGCCTTTCCTCAGCTCCAGAACAAGGCGGCCAGGCACAGCAGGATGCCGACCGATGCGACATTCCATACGAGGGAGCGCACCAAGGGAATGCCCGCCGCATACAAGGGCAGATAGCAGACACGGCCCCAGAAATAGAGCCGAGCGCCCCACTCGGTGAGTGCATTGTGTCGGCCGATTGCGTGGCCTGCGAGAACGGCGGCGGCGAACAGCGGAAACGTCTCGAAGAAGTTCCTCGAGGCGCGATCGAGCCGTCCCGCAACACCGCGAAGTGGGTCGACGGGCTCGTCCCGCGCGCTCGCCGCCCAGCGATACCCGCGCTGGAGACTCGCCGAATGAGACGCCGCGACGATGTGCACGAAGCCCAGGCCGGTCGATAGGGCCAACATCGTGAGCTCGATCGTCACGGGCTCTCAGCGCTCCTCGACGCGCGCCATGCAGACGATGTCCTCGGTGCGCCCGTCGAGCGATCGCGCGGCGCGCTTCACGCCTTCGCGGGTGAAGCCGCTCTTCTCGTAGAGCGCGATTGCGCGCGCGTTGGTCGAGAAGACCTCGAGCTCGACGCGCGTGATGCCGAGCGGCTCGACCGCTTCGAGTGTCGCCGCGAGCAGTCGCGCGCCGAGACCGCGGCCGCGGTACGCGGGCAGGAGCCCCATGCCGAGCGTCCCCGAGTGCTCGAAGCCAGGGAATGGCTTGCGGATCACGTCGCACCAGCCGACGACCTCCGCCCCCGCCACCGCGACCTGCTGCACCATGCCGCGCGCGCGCGCGTCGGCGAGAAAGGCCTCCGCCTCGGCGCGCGTGGGACCCTCGACCATCGCGAGGTAGCGACGCTCGCGTGCGACGACGTCGAGGCAGCGCAGGAAGCCGCCGAGATCGCGCGCGCCGGCCTCGCGCAGCAGCACGGGCTGCGCGCGCGGCTCGCGCGGCGCTCCGCTCACGTCGTGCATCCCATCGCGCGGCCTCCGTGCAGCCTCGGCTGCCCACTCTACTATGGGCCTCCCCCGGTCGAGTCGAGGATCTGCCCCGTGATCCAGCGCGCGTCGTCGCTCGCGAGCCACGCGACGAGGCGCGCGGCGTCGTCGGGCTCGCCCCAGCGGCCGGCCGGGTGCTGCGCGCGGATCGACTCGTAGAGATGCGGCGACGCCCAGCCCGTGTCGGTCGCGCCGGGGTTCACGGCGTTGACCGTGATGCCGCGCGGCGCGAGGTGCGCGGCGAGGCTGCGGACCGACTGGTGCAGCGCGCCCTTCGAGGCGACGTAGGCGAGCTCGCCGGGCATGGCCGAGCGATGCGGTCCCGAGATCATCAGGATCACCCGACCGCCCGACGCATTCGCATGCTGCGCGGCGAAGCCCTGCACCAGCAGCAGCGAGGCGCGGACGTTCACGGCGAGATGGCGGTCGATGTCCTCCGCGCGGAGATCCTCGAGCGCACCGGTCCCGCTGTGCACGTGATTGACGACGAGGACGTCGATCGGTCCGAGCCGCGCGCGCGCCTCCTCGACGAGCCGCGCCGGCGCGCGCGCGTCGCCGAAGTCCGCCTCGGCGCGCTCGACGTGCCGACCGCTCGCGCGCAGCTCGCGCACGAGCGACTCGCGGTCCGCGTCGGCGCCCCACGGTTGCGCCGCGTCGTAGGGCGTCCACGCGTGAAGGAAGAGGTCGGCGCCCTGCTCGGCGAGACGCTTCGCGATCGCGAAGCCGATGCCGCGGCGGCGACCCACGCCCGTGACGAGCGCCGTGCGCCCGGCGAGCGGAGCCGTCACGATCGCATCTCAGCCGGCCTCGTCGCGCGGCTCCATGCGCAGGAAGTAGAGCTTCGGCCGCTCCGCCTCCGGCTGCGCCGCGAGGTCCTTCCAGAAGGGCGACTTGCGCGCGAAGGCGTCGAGCACCGACTGCCACTCCGCGGGATCCGTGACCAGCACGGCCTTCCGCTCGTAGATCTTCCCGTCGATCTTCAGCCGCACGCGCGGGTCGCGCACGACGTTGCGGTTCCAGCGGCGCTCGGTCGGGAACTCCCCGCGCTCGCGGTACACCGATGGCACGTAGAGCCGGTCGCCGATGCCGACACATGTCACGGTGACGGAGTGGGGGATGCCATACCAGGTGCGCGTCTCGACGAAGATCTCGGGTACGGAGTCGGTGAAGGACCAGTCCGTGACGGGCCCCTTCACCACCTCGCCCGAGAGCCAGAGGCCCGGGCGGCGGTCGTGCGGCTCGCAGCCCATGACTAGCAGCACCAGCACGAGCAGCGCGGCGCGGACGTGAGGCGTCTTCACGAGATCCCTCCTCGCGCGTATCGCAGGCGTGTCATCCTACCGAACCGCATGGTCTGGGTGGCAGGCGCTGACGGCTGCAAGCGCGGCTGGGTCCGCGCAGCGCGCGAGACCGTCACGGGGGAAGTCCGCTTCGACGTCTTCGCCGCGGCCCACGAGCTGCTGCGCGCCCCGCCCTCGCCGCGCGTGCTCGGGCTCGACATCCCGATCGGGCTGCCGCAGAGCGGCCGGCGCGCCTGCGACCAGGCGGCGCGCGGACTCCTCGGGCCGCGCCGCAGCAGCGTCTTCGACGCGCCGATCCGGCCCGCGCTCGCCGCGAAGACGCGCGAGGAGGCGAGCGTCATCACCGCCGCGTGTAACGGCGGGAGAAAGGTCTCGGCGCAGGCCTTCGGGCTCTACCGCAAAGTGAACGAGATCGACGGCCTGCTGGTGACGAGTGGCGAGGCGCGCGCGCGCATCCGCGAGGTGCATCCCGAGGTCTGCTTCTGGGCCTGGAACGGCGAGGCGCCGATGCGAGCGTCGAAGAAGACACCGGCGGGCCTCCGCCAGCGCAGGCAGCTCGTGGAGAAGTGGCTCGGCCCCGACGCGCTGGCGGGCGCGCGAACGCTGCGGGGCTCGGGCGTCGCCGACGACGACATCCTCGACGCGATCGCCGCGCTCTGGACCGCCACGCGCATCGCCGAGGGCCGCGCGCGCACCTTGCCGGCCGTCCCGCCCGTCGATCCGACGGGGCTGCGCATGGAGATCGTGTACTAGAGCCACCGTGTGAGAGAATGGGCAGTGAGGAGACCACGCCATGCCGCGCTTCAACCACATGGAGCTGACGCTCCCGCCGGGCGAGCTGACGAAGCTCCGCCCCGAGATCCGCGAGTTCTTCTCCGACGTCTTCGGCTTCGATTCGCTCGACGTGCCGATCGTCGGGCAGACGGGGCTGCTGCTGCGCACCGATCCCGACACCAGCCAGTTCATCCTCGTGACCGAGCAGCAGAAGTCGATGCGCTCGCCGGGCTACGACCACCTCGGCTTCCTGTACGAGACGCGAGGCGAGGTCGACTTGCTCCTCGAGAAGTGCAGGAAGCGCCAGCAGCAGGACGCGCGCGTGCAGATCAAGGAGTACGAGGACCTCCTCGCCGGCCCCGTCACCGTGCACGCCTTCTACGTGAAGTTCCTGCTGCCGATCTGGTTCGACGTGCAGTCGCTGGAGTACGCGCAGGGCGCGGCCCCGAAGAAGAGCTGGCGCTACGCCTAGAACGCGGGCAGCGGCGGCGGCCCGAAGAAGATCCGGATCACCTTCTCCCTGCCGATCACGCGCACGAGCTCCCGCGCGTTGCAGTACACCAGGATGAGCAGGAAGAGAATGATCTGCACGGCCCAGAAGTGCGGCCACACGATCTCGGAGAGCAGCTTCTCGTTGCCCGCGACGATCCCGCCCGCCTGGCGGCTGAAGTCGAAGAGTCGCTCGAGATAGTGGATCACCGCCGAGATCAGCAGATAGATCGTCGACTTCCATGTGACGTTGTAGACGAGCGGCTTGTCCGGATAGCGGTTGATCGCCGGGAGCATGTCGGCGATCAGGACGGCCTTGCCGAGGATCAGCGCCGCGACCGCGATCGAGATCGTGGAGAGCGGCTGGTAGTGCGATCCCCGGGCCAGCAGCACGCGGATCACCGCGACGATGTGGAGCGCCACGAAGAAGAAGATCGTCGGGGGGAGCACCTTGAGGAACTCTTCCCGGAGCTTTTCCACCAGCGTGCCCATCGCATGGTCTCCCTAGCTAGTTGTTCGGCGCGGGCAGGCTCTCGAGCTCGTGCAGGCGTTTCATCGCCTGCATCGCCTGGAGCGTCGTGTAGTTGATGTTCGCGGCGTTGAGGCTGCTGCCCTGCTGGAACGGGTACTCCTGCAAGGTCGACAGGAAGGCCTTCATCTTCTGCTGGATCGGCACGAACAGCCAGATGTTGTCCGCGTACCAGCGCAGGTACAGCCCCGATTCGATCGGTGCCTTCTCGTACGGATCGGCCCGCAGGTTGATGATCGTCGGCCAGGCGGGGACGTCGCGCACCGCCGTCGCGATGTTCCCGTGCGTCTCGGCGAAGTGGACCTTCCAGTCGTTCCAGCGCACGGCGTTCAGCTCACCGCCCTGCCCGAAGTAGAAGATCTCCTCGCGCGGGCCCTTCTTCGCTTCGCCCTTGAAGAACGGCAGGAAGTTGTAGCCGTCGAGGTGGACCTTCCAGCTCTTCCCGTTCGCCTTGTAGCCCTTCGCGACCTTCTCGACGATCTGCGGCTCGCCCGCCGCCGCGAGGAAGGTCGGCAGCCAGTCCTCCTGCGAGAAGATCTCGTTGACGACCGTGCCGGGCGCGATCACGCCCGGCCAGCGCACCAGCATCGGCACGCGGAAGCCGCCCTCCCACGTGGTGCCCTTCTCGCCGTGGAAGGGCGTGGTACCGCCGTCGGGCCAGGTGCCCGTCTCCGCGCCGTTGTCGGTGCCGTAGACGACGATCGTGTTCTTCGCGATGCCGAGGTCGTCGAGCTGCTTCAACAGGGCGCCGACCATGTCGTCGTGCTCGACCATGCCGTCCGGATAGATGCCGATGCCGGTGCGTCCGCGCGCGGACTCCTTCAGGTGCGTCCACACGTGCATGCGCGTCGTGTTGAACCAGACGAAGAAGGGCTTGCCGTCCTTTGCCGCCTTGTCGACGAACTTCTGCGCCGCGGCGTAGATCTCCTGGTCGACGGTCTCCATGCGCTTCTGGGTCAGCGCGCCGGTGTCCTCGATCCTCTGGCCGCCCCCTTGCCGTCGGAGAAGGTGTGCAGCACGCCGCGCGGCCCGAACTGCTTCCGGAACTCGGGATCCTTCGGGTAGTAGTAGGTCTCCGGCTCCTCCTCGGCGTTCAGGTGGTAGAGATTGCCGAGGAACTCGTCGAAGCCGTGCAGCGTCGGCAGGTGCTCGTCGCGGTCGCCGAGGTGGTTCTTGCCGAACTGCCCCGTCACGTAGCCCTGCGGCTTCAGCAGGTCGGCGATCGTCGGCGCCCAGTCGGGAATGCCCTGCGGCGAGCCCGGCATGCCGATCGTCAGCAGCCCCGTGCGGAACGGATGCTCGCCGAGGATGAAGGAGGAGCGCCCCGCCGTGCAGCTCTGCTGCGCGTAGGCGTCGGTGAAGAGCGCGCCCTCCTTCGCGATGCGGTCGATGTTCGGCGTGTGGTAGCCCATCAGACCGCGGCTGTAGGCGCTGATGTTGTCGACGCCGATGTCGTCGCCCCAGATCACGAGGATGTTGGGCTTCTGCGCGCCCTGCGCGAGCGCTGCGACACCCATCGCGATGGCGCAGGCGAACGCGACGGTCCGCGCGAGAATGTTTTTCATCGTTCCTCCTCGAACGAGAAGATCTTCCGCCAGTCGTTCTTCATGCTGATCACTATCCAGCCCTGCTTCTGCGCCTCGTCGTAGAGCGCCGGCGGGAACGTGCCGACCTTGCTCGCGGGCAGGCCTTTCGCGGGTCCGTACGCGTACTCGCGCTCCTTGTCGTCGTGGAGCACGATCATCGCGAGGCGCGCGCCCGCGCCCGCCTTGGTGTACTCGAGCATCTCCTTGTCGCCGATCGAGTTGCCGAAGGCCGCGACCGGCCGGCGCCCGATCATCAGATGGATGCCCTGTACCTTGCCGGCCTTGTCGTCGTTCAGGATCAGCTTCGCGTCCTTGGTGAGCTCCGGCTTGCCGCGCTCGTCGTAGCCGTACGTCACCGCGGCCGCGCTGCCGACGACCTGCTCGGGCGGAACGCCGTAGACCTGCTCCGCGTAGACGCGCACGAAGTCCTGACCGCCGCCGGTGACGATCCAGGTCTGGAAGCCGTGCGCGCGCAGGTACTCGAGCAGCTCCTGCATGGGCTGGTACGTCAAGTCGGTGTAGGGTCGGTTCCAGCGCGGATCGCGCGCGCTGTCGAGCCAGGCCTGCACCTGCGCCTGGAACTCCTCGACCGACATGCCGGTCAAGGTCGCAGCGAGGAGCTTCTCGAGATCCGGCATCCCGAGCTTCGCGATCTTCGCGCGATCGCCCGACATCACGGTCTTGAAGGGCTCCTGCTTCGCGAGCTCCGGCTTCGCCGCCACCACGTCGGGCACGCGCGAGAGCACGTACATGACCTGCGAGTACATCGGCTGCTCGACCCACAGGGTTCCGTCCTGGTCGAAGACCGCGATGCGCTCCTCGGCCGGCACGAAGCGGTCGCTCGCCGAGTCGGTCGTCGCGCGCACGAACTCGACGATCGCCTGCTTCGCGGGGCCGTCCTTCCAGGATGCGAGCGGGTCGACTTGCGACGCGAGCGGCTCGGACGTGCTGGCGCAGGCGACGAGCGCTGCGAGCGCGAGCCACGCGAGCGCGCGACTCCGCGGCACTCGAACGCCACTCTCCATCCCGACCCTCCGTCGCACCTCGAGCGTCTCGAGTGGCTAGTC
>Ga0335082_10000487_pt1 | contig 41071 bp, 36 predicted proteins | sample Lox_Sample_41_FD_206718 | JGI IMG/M metagenome (GOLD analysis project Ga0335082, IMG submission 206718) | Soil microbial communities from Loxahatchee National Wildlife Refuge, Florida, United States - Lox_Sample_4.1 | ecosystem: Environmental > Terrestrial > Soil > Wetlands | place: USA...
GCCGCGCTGGTGAAGAACGCGGGGAAGGTCCTCACCCACCGGCAGCTCCTGAAGGACGTGTGGGGTCCCGCCTACGTCGAGCGCAGCCACTACCTGCGCGTTCACATGGCCGCCCTGCGGCACAAGCTCGAGGCGGACCCCGCCCGGCCGCGCTTCCTCCTCACCGAAGCCGGCGTCGGTTACCGCCTGGCGGCCGAATAGCCGGACGGTCAGGCCTCGGGCCCGGCGTAGGCGCCGGCCGCGTGCGGGAAGATCGCCTTCACGATCTTGAACTTCGAGATGTCGACCGTCGCGTCCATGTGGAGGAAGACCGCGGCGTCGCGGAACAGCTTCTCGATGCCGAAATCGAGCATGATTCCGTTGCCGCCGTGCAGCTCGACGGCGTGCTTGGCGACCTTGAAGATCTCCTCCGAGGCGAACAGCTTCACCATGTTGCACAGCTCGTCCGCGTCGGGAGCGCGCTCGTCGACCGCGCGCGCGGCCTCGTTGAGGAGAGCGCGCACCGCGCGCAGGGACGTCGCCATCTCGGCCAGGCGCAACGCCACCGCCTGGTGCTTGATCAGCGTGCGGCCGCCCTGTACGTAGTTCTGCACGTACTCGGAAGTGCGCTCGAAGGCGGCGATGCCGATGCCGAGGTTCTTCGACGCCTGGATGATCTTGCCGGGCTTGAAGTACACGCCGGTCTTGTTGAGCGCGTCGTTCTCGACCAGGAGGTGATCCTTCGGCAGGCGCATGTCCTCGAAAACGAGCTCGCCGTTGTTCATGAAGCGACCGCCCAGGGTCTCGTTGCAGCGCGCGATGGTGAGGCCTTTCGTGCCGCGCGGCACGAGGAAGCTCGACGTGCCCTGCAGCATGCCGACGCTGGGCCTGGTGTTGGCGTAGACGACGTAGAGGCTCGCGTCGTAGCCGTTGCTGATGAACTGCTTGCGCCCGTTGAGCACCCATTCGTCGCCCTTCAGCACCGCGCGCGTCTGCATCGCCGCCTCGGGCGCGTTGTAGGGCAGCCAGCGGTCCGAAGCGCCGCGCGGCTCGGTGAGGCAGTGCGCGAGCAGGAACGAGGGGTCCTTCACGATGCGCGGGAACCAGTATTCCTGGAGATGGCGGGGCGCGACGTTCCTGAGCAGGACCGACACCTTCCAGATCTGCACCAGCTTGTCGGAGAGCCCGGAATCGCCGCGCGCGATCTCCTCCGAGATGAGCGCGAAGGTCTGCACCTCGCGGGCGGGGTCGAGCGCCACGCCGCCGAATTCCTCGGGGATGCCGAGCGTTCGGATGCCGATCCTGTCGGCCTGCTCGAGGATGGAGCGCGGCAGGCGCGCGTCCGGGTCCATGAGCCATTCCTTCTGCCAGTTCTGACGGATGAAGGGCGTGACGAAATCGTTGACGAAGGCGCGGCAGCTGGCGCGCATCATGCGCTGCTCTTCGGACAGGCTACGGTCGACGGTGTCCATGGGCCTCCTACTTTCGCTTTCCCAGGGCTTCGGGGTTGACGACGTTGATCGGCTTGCCGGCGGCGAAGGCGTTGATCTGGTCGAAGATCTCCGCGAATGCGATCTCGTGGTCCTCGCGCGTCACGTAGCCGAGGTGCGGCGTGCAGACGACGTTGGGCATGTTGAGGAGCGGATGCCCCGTGTCGCGCAGCGGCTCCTCTTCGAAGACGTCGATCGCGGCCTTGCCCGGCCGTCCTGCCCTGAGCGCCGCGACCAGCGCGCCGGGCTCGATGAGCGGCGCGCGGCTGGTGTTGACGATGAGCGCAGTCGGCTTCATGCGCGCGAGGTCGGCGGCGGTCACGATCCCGCGCGTCGCGTCGATCAGGCGCAGGTGCAGCGACACGACGTCGCTCTCCGCGAAGAACGCCTCCCGGCTTTTCGCGGCCGCGTAGCCGTCTGCCAGCGCCCTCGCCCGCGAGGCGTCGCGAGACCAGACCAGCACCTTCATCCCGAAGGCCTTGCCGTAGCCCGCGACGACCGCGCCGATCTTGCCGTAGCCGAAGATGCCGAGCGTCTTCCCGCGCAGCGTGCTGCCGACGCCCGCCTGCCACTGGCCGGCCCTGAGAGAGGCCATCTGCAGCGGGATGTCGCGCATCGCGGCGATGACGAGGCCCCAGGTCAGCTCGGCGGTCGCGTACGAGGGCCTGCTGAAGCTCTGGTTCGAGCACAGCACCACGCCCTGGCGAGTGCACGCGTCGAGGTCGATGTGCGGGAAGACGCTGCGCTGGCTGATGAGCTTGAGGCGCGGCAGGCGCTCGAGCAGCGGCGCGCGGATCTTCGTGCGCTCGCGGATGAGCACGAGGGCCTCGGCGTCCTTGAGCCGCTGCGCAAGGGGATCGGTGTCCTGCACGTGGTCGTTCCAGACGGTGACGTCGTGGGCGGCGAGCTTCCTGAACGCCTCGAGGGTTCGAAGCGTGTCGTGGTAGTCGTCGAGGATGGAGACCTTCATGAGCGCTATTGTCGCGCGTTCTTCAGGACTTCGGGGTTCACCACGTTGATCGGCGCGCCTGCGGCGTAGGCCGTGATCTGGTCGAAGACGTCGGCGAACTGGACCTCGTATTCGTCGCGGGTGACGTAGCCGAGGTGGGGCGTGCAGATCGCGTTGGGCAGGTCGAGGAGCGGATGGCGGATGTCGAGCAGGGGCTCTTCCTCGTAGACATCCACCGCCGCCATGCCCGGCCGTCCGGCCTTGAGCGCTGCGACGAGGGCCCCCGGCTCGATGAGCGGCGCGCGGCTGGTGTTCACGAGCAGCGCGTCCGGCTTCATGCGCGCGAGATCGCGCGTAGTGACGATGCCGCGGGTCGCCTCGACCAGCCGCATGTGCAGCGAGACGATGTCGCATTCCTCGAAGAAGGCTTCCTTGCTCGCGGCCGGCGCGAAGCCTTCGGCGCGGGCGCGCTCGCGCGAGGCTTCGCGCCCCCAGGCGACGACCCTCATGCCGAAGGCCCTGCCGTAGCCCGCGACCACGGCGCCGATCCGCCCGTAGCTGAACACGCCCAGGGTCTTGCCCCGCAGGGTGCGGCCGACGCCAGCCTGCCATCCGCCCGCCTTGAGCGAGTCGATCTGCCGCGGCAGGTCGCGCATCGCGGCGATGATGAGCCCGAACGCGAGCTCCGCGGTGGCGTAGGACGGAGTCCCCGGGTGCTGGCTCGAGCACACGACGATCCCCAGGCGCGTGCAGTCGGCGACGTCGATGTGCGGATAGACGCTGCGCTGGCTGATGAGCTTCAGCCGTGGCAGGCGCTCGAGCAGGGCTTTGCGGATCTTCGTGCGCTCGCGGATCAGCACAAGCACTTCGGCGTCGGCGAGGCGCGAGGCGAGCGCGTCGGCATCCTGGACATGGTCGTTCCAGACGGTGACCTCGTGACCCGCGAGTTTCTCGAAAACCTCGAGCGTGCGCAGCGTGTCGTGGTAGTCGTCGAGTATCGAAATCTTCATGGGCCGCGGTATTTTATGCGACTGCCACGGCGGAATTGCGGTTACCATTGACGATCTTGACGCCGCCGCATTTCCGCATCGCCCGCTTCGCCCTCGCATCGCTCCTGCTCGTGGCCGGCCCGGCACGCGCCTGGGAGTGGGACGAAACCAAGCCGTCGCTGCGCCTCGCTCTGGGGCTCGACGTGTTCCGCGCCGCCGGGGCCATGGTCGCTTCGGCGCGCTACGGCGCCGGGTGGAACGCAAAAGCGGGCGCCTGGGTCCGCGACGTCCACGTCCAGCCCGAGGCCCCGAACTACTACCTCGGCGGGGGCTACGTCTGGACGAAGGCGAAATGGCGCTTGGGCGCCGGGGTGATCTGGATCGACGACGTCAACGACATGAACGGAACGCGCTGGAATTTCGACGTGTCGATCGGCTACGATCTCTCGGACAAGCTCTTCTTCGAATACGAGCACTACTCGCACGGCTCCCTGCTCGGAATCGACAAGGGCGCGTCGAACGGGAGCTGGAACCTGATGAACGTCGGGCTGACCTTCTAGAGGCTAGTAGAGCTCGGGCACGATCAGCTCGGGCGGGATCTGGACGCGCCGGTAGCCTTCGTGGCGCTCGCGCAGGGGCAGCGCGACCGGGTCGCGGCGGACCTCCTCGTAGGGCATCTGCCGCAGCAGGTGGTGCATGCAGTTGAGCCGCGCCTTCTTCTTGTCGACGGCCTGCACCACCCACCAGCGTGCCTCGGGGATGTGCGTGCGCTCGAGCATGATCTCCTTCGCTTTGGTGTAGTCCTCCCAGCGCCTGCGCGACTCGAGGTCCATGGGACTCAGCTTCCACTGCTTGAGCGGATCGTGGATGCGGCACCGGAAGCGCAGCTCCTGCTCCTCGTCCGAGATCGAGAACCAGTACTTGATCAGCTGGATGCCCGAGCGCACGAGCATCCTCTCGAACTCGGGCACGGTGTGGAAGAACTCCTCGTACTGCGCGTCGCTGCAGAAGCCCATCACGCGCTCGACGCCGGCGCGGTTGTACCAGCTGCGGTCGAACAGCACGATCTCGCCGGCGGCCGGCAGGTGCGCGACGTAGCGCTGGAAGTACCACTGCGTGCGCTCGCGGTCGTTGGGCGCGGGGAGCGCCGCGACCCGGCACACGCGCGGGTTGAGGCGCTGGGTGATGCGCTTGATGACGCCGCCCTTGCCGGCGGCGTCGCGCCCCTCGAAGACGACGACGAGCTTGTGCCCCGTGTGGACGACCCAGTCCTGCAGCTTGACGAGCTCGCCCTGCAGCCTGAACAGCTCCTTGAAGTAGTGCATCCGGCGGCGGCGATCCCTCGCGGTTTCCGCGGTGCCCCCGGGCAGCTCGCCGCGTCCGTCGATCCCAGGCGGCACCCGGTCGTCGAGCTCCATTTCCAGCTCCTCGTCGAAGCTGTCGAGCGTGTCCTCGTAGATCCTGCGGAAAGCTTCGTCGTGGCTGGCGGTGTTTTCCAGGCTCATGGGCGGGCCCTACAGCCGCGCGTCCATCCTGCGCAGGCGCTCGGCCATGACCTTCATGATCTGCAGCGCGAAGTGGGGCGTCTGCTGGACCATGAACATGAAGCGCTTCTCCGGGATGGGCACCAGCGTGCAGTCCGTCTTCGCGGTTGCCGTGGCCGTGCGGGGCGCGTGCTCGATGAGCGCCATCTCCCCCAGCACACCGCCCGGCCCCAGGGTTTCCACGAGCTGCCCGTTCACGCGAAGCTCGACACTGCCTTCGCGCACGATATACATCAGGTCGCCGGGGTCACCCTCGCGAAAGACGGTGTCGCCAGCCCGGAAGCCCATGAGCTCGGTGCTCTCGGCGTGGAAGAGATCGACGGTCGCCATAGGGTTGTGACAGGGAGGTTAAGCATCGCGGATTGCAGCTTTGTTACAGCGGTGTGTCGGAGGGGGCGCGGCGGCCCCCCTGCGTACCCAAGCAGTTGCACGCCATACCAAAATGATTATCGCGGTGCGACCTCGGTCATCTTACGGCGGGAATTCAAAGCACCCAGAATCGGCGCTTAGGGGCGGGTCTGGCGGCATCGAACCTGGAGGAACACCTCATGAGCGACACGCATTCCGGCGACAGGAGCAAGCGGAACAAGCGCAGATTCTTTCTGAAAGTCGGCGGGGCGGCGGGTCTGACCGGAGCGGTCGGCGGAACGGCCCTCCTCGGCCTGTTTCCACGGACCGGACGCACCCAGGCGCGGCATCACCATCGCACCCCGGTGCAGACGAACACCGCGGCCCAGCGGGGGCTCGCGAAGTTCGTCGATCCGCTGCCGAGGGCGGCGACGATCTCGCCGGTCGGCACGCAGAACGGCGTGCCCTTCTACGACGTGAAGATGCAGCCCGCGACGAAGAAACTGCACCGCGATCTGCCCGCGACGGCGCTGTGGACCTACAACGGCCAGTTTCCCGCGCCGACCTTCGAGGTGCGCCGCGGCAAGCCGGTCAACGTGAAGTGGGAGAACCAGCTCCCGAAGACGCACTTCCTGCCGATCGATCCGACGATACACGGCGCCGAGCCGCCCACGCCCACGGTGCGCACCGTGGTGCACCTGCACGGGTCGAAGACGATGCCCGACAGCGACGGCTATCCCGAGGCTTGGTTCACCAACGGCTTTGCGCAGACCGGTCCGTTCTTCGAGACCAAGGTGTACCACTACCCGAACGAGCAGCAGGCGACGCAGCTTTGGTACCACGACCACGCGCTCGGCATCACGCGCCTGAACAACTACGCAGGGCTGGGCGGCGGTCAGTACCTGATCCGCGACGACCACGAGGACTCGCTCGGCTTGCCGAGCGGCGACTTCGAGGTGCCGCTGGCGATTCAGGACCGCTTCCTCAATCCCGATGGCTCGCTGCTCTATCCGGTCGAGGACAACGGTGGCGACCCCGATCCCCGGGTTCCGCCGATCTGGATTCCCGAGTTCTTCGGCGACACCGTGCTGGTGAACGGCAAGGTCTGGCCGTTCCTCGAGGTCGAGCCGCGCAAGTACCGCTTCCGGATCCTGAACGGGTCGAACTCGAGGTTCTATCACATGACCCTCCAGGAAGCCTGGGCGAGCGGCGCGCCCCTCGGGCGGCCCGGACCGGCGTTCATCCAGATCGGCACCGACGGGGGGCTGCTGCCCGCGCCGGTGATGCTCACCGATATCCTGATGGCGCCCGCCGAGCGCCGCGACATCGTCATCGACTTCAGCGGCCAGCAGGGCAAGAACTTCCTGCTCACGAACGACGCTCCGGCGCCGTATCCGGACGGCGATGACATCGTTCCGACCGAGGTCATGCTGTTCAAGGTGAACCAGAGGCTTTCCTCGCGGGACACGAGCGGTGTTCCCCCGGTCCTGAACAGCGTGCCGCTGATCAACCCCGCCAGCGCGGTGAAGGTGCGCGACCTGGTGCTCGCCGAGCTCGACTCTGCCGATCCGTTCGAGAATCCGATCATCGCGACGATCAACGATTCGCACTGGGACGACCCGGTCACCGAGACGCCGAAGGCGGGCACGGTCGAGGTGTGGCGCATCATCAATACCACCGGCGACGCTCATCCGATCCACGTGCACCTGGTGCAGTTCCAGGTCATCGATCGGAGGCTGTTCGATCCCGACCAGTTCCCCGGCAGCCTCGTGTATACCGGCCCGGCGGTGACGCCGGGACGCGACGAGAGGCCGGCGTGGAAGGACACCGTGATCAGCCTTCCGGGAACGGTCACGCGCATCATCGCCAAGTTCGACCTTCCGTCCGCGGCCAACCCCAAAGCCGGCGACAAGTTCCTGTACGTGTACCACTGCCACATCCTCGAGCACGAGGAAAACGAAATGATGCGGCCGTACACCGTCGTGGCCTGACAATAGCGCACCAAGAGCAGGGAGAGACGGCGCGCCCCGAAAGGGGCGCGCCGCGTTTCAGGCGCCTTCATCTGCGTGCAATGTCCCGGCCTTAGTCTCTCGCGCCGAGGATGCGCGCCGAATCCCTCGATACCCGTCTTCCCGCTGCTCTTGCCTCGCCGCCCGCGGCGTTCCGGCTGCTCGCGGTCGTCGCCTGGCTCGCCTGCGGACTGGCCGTCGCCGCGCTGATCTTTCCCCTGGCCTCGCGCTCCTTGCGCCTTTCTCTGCGGAGATTCTGGGCGCAAACCATGCTCCACGCCCTTGGGGTCGAGCTGCACGTGGAGGGGACGGCCATCGCGCCCGGCGCGCTGCTGGTCGCCAATCACGTCTCCTGGCTGGATATCCTCGCTCTCGCGAGCCGCACGCCCGCGGTCTTCGTGGCGAAGTCGGAGGTGCGCCGCTGGCCCATGATCGGCTGGCTCGCGGCCCGCGCCGAGACCGTATTCATCAGGCGAGCGAGCGGACGCTCCCTCCTTGAGGTCAAGAACCGCATCGCCGGGTTCCTTCTCGACGGGCGCAGCGTCGCGATGTTTCCGGAGGCGACGACGAGCGACGGCGAGACCGTGCTGCCGTTCCGTTCCGGGTTGCTGCAGGCCGCGGTCGACGCCGACCGGGCGCTTCAGGCTGTCGCGATCGCCTACCGCGACGAGCGCGGAAGGCGCAGCTCGAGCGCTGCGTTCATCGACGGCGTCAGCCTTTGCCGTTCGATTGTCACCGTGTGCTCGGCCGGGCACATCCGCGCCTGCGTCGCGATCGCCGCGCCTTTGGCGCCCGCCGGCCGGTGCCGCAAGCTTCTTGCCCGCCAGGCTCGGGGAGCGGTTGCGGCGATGCTCGGGGCGCGAAACTAACGCCGCTTCGGAACGGTCTACTCCTCCACGGGGAGGGATTTGCAAGAGGAGACGGCATGAAGATCCGCACCCTGGTTTTCTCGCTATGCACGCTCGCCGCGCAGGTCGTCCTCTCGCCGCTCGCCATGCCCGCCGAGCCCGCCGACGCCAAGGTCACGGCGAAGGACGTCTCGAGAAGGGCCGACGAGGCGGCGAGGGCGGTCGGCAAGTACACCGTCCAGGAGAGGGACGACGCGCTGAAGAGCGCCAAGGCGGCGCTCGACGACATCGACGCGCGCATGCACGCCCTGGACAGGAAGGTGGATCGCGAGTGGGAGCACATGGACGCGTTGGCGAGGAAGAACGCCCGCGAGGCCCAGGACGCCCTGCGCAGGGAGCGCGACGAGCTCGCCAAGTGGTACGGAGGCCTCAGGTACAGCTCGGCGGAATCGTGGAATGAAGTCCGATCCGGGTTCGTGACGAGCTACGAGAAGCTCAAGGCGTCGTTCATCAAGGCCGCGAAGGCTCTGTAGCGGGCTAGTCCCTGGGAATCACCAGCGGCTTGCCGGTCTCGAGCAGAGACTTCAGGCTGGAGAGGATTTCCGGCCAGCCTTCCCTGACCACACCGAGCGTCGGCCCGGCCGGCGGGAAATCGTCGTGCGTCACGGTGAGCTTGCACACTAGGCCCATCGGCTCGATCTCGTAGCTTACGCGCGAGGGGCCGTCCTCCACGAAGCTCGGCTCGAAGCTGTGCACGAGCTTCTTCTTCGGCACGACGTCGATGACGTGGCCCGCGACGCCCGGACCGTGCCTCTTGTGGATCTCGAAGCGGTGCATGTAATCGAAGCGGCCGCCGCGCTTCAGCTCTGCGTGCAGCTCCAGGCCCGCGTAGTATTGGCGCGTAAGCTTGCCCTGCGTCAGCGCGTTCCAAAGCGCCCGCGGCGTCGTGCGGATGTAGATGACGCTCACCAGCTTGGGGCCCGAGGCCAAATCGCGCGTGTCCTGGAATCTTCGGAGGAGACTATACTCTCGGCCTTTCGGAGAGAGGTGATAGCATGGGCAGGGAAACCAACCGCAATCTGCGCAACCGCAGGCGCAAGCAGTCGATCAAGAAACACCTGCGGCAGCAGGCGAAGCAACGGAAGAAGGCAGCGGGCCGCGCGACTGCCTAGCCGCACACCCCCACCCAGCCGCAGGCGCTGCAGAAGTCGCAGCCGTCCTTCTTGATGACGGCGTAGTTGCCGCACTCGCCGCATTTGGCGCCTTTCATCTGGGGAGCGGCGCCGGGCCTGGGCGCCTCGAGCATGCCTAGCGCCTGCACCGGGTAGCCTTCCTCGTCGAGGATCCCGAGCATCGCGTAGCGGTGGATGATGAGCCTCGCTACGTATGAGACGGTGGACGGGTAGTTCTGCTGCTTGCGGCTCCCCGGCACGAACGCGAGGAAATCGCCGAGCGGCTCGGGGTAGTGGAGCAGCTTCCTCAGTTTCATCCCGATCCAAGCGGGGTCGATCACGCGCATGTCGAGCGACAGGATCTTGCACAGGCCGTCGAGCGCGCGCGGATACTCGCCCGAGAGCCACATCGAGTACGGCCGGGTCACGCCGTCGGGCAGGGTGATCTCCTTCAGGCCCAGCACGAAATCGTCCCGGGTCCCGGGATTGAGGACGTCCACCGTCCACGACATGGTGCCGTCGGCGCCGGTCTTGGGCTCCTTGAGGCTGAACATCGCGTCGAGCACGGGGCCGCGCTTCTCGTCGGGCAGCGCGCGCAGCTCCTCGCACTGCCAGCGGACGAGCTGCGCCACCGCCGAGCAGATCGAGGGCATGCGCTTCAGCTCCCCGTGCGGCGGGAACGGCATGTCGAAAGCGTCGTCGGACACGGTCTTCGCGAGCGTGTCGAGCTTCAGACGCAGCCATGCGGGGTCGTCGGCGCGCATGTCCATGGAGAGCGTCTTCGCGACCGCTCCCAGCCCGCGCGGTTGCTCGGCGCCGTTCACCCACACCTCGAAGGGACGGGCGCGCGAGTCGCTCTCGACGTGGCCGACGAAGATCGCGAACTCGCCGTGCGGGTGCTCGATCATGTAGGTCCACGCAGGGTTGCCTTCGGCGAGCTTCGGCCGGCCCGGCCAGCGCAGCGACGCGAGCACGGGCTCCGGGATCGTCTTGATCTCGATCCGCCGGTTGCGGTCGTTGTTGACGAAATCCTGCGGCGCGGACGGCGATGCCACCGAGAGCACCGAGCCGATCACGTTGTTCGGGCGGTAGGTCGCGAGGCCCTTCAATCCGGACTTCCACGCCTCGAAGTACAGATCCTGGAAATCCGAGTAGGGATAGCTCTCCGGCACGTTGACGGTCTTCGAGATGCTGGTGTCGATGTAGGGCGCGACGGCGGCGACCATCCGCTCGTGCGCCGACGCGGACAGCTCGAGCGCCGTGACGAAGTAGGGCGGCAGTGCGCTCACGTCGCCTCCGCCGTGCTTGTACAGGCGCCAGGCGTAGTCCTCGACCGGAAATTCCTTCATGGTGCCGTCGGCCATGCGCTTCTTGCGCGTGTAGGTCCAGGAGAAGGCCGGCTCGATGCCGTTCGAGGCGTTGTCGGCGAAGGCGAGGCTGATCGTTCCCGTGGGGGCGATCGAGAGCAGGTGAGAGTTGCGCACGCCGCTCGCCCGGATCAGGCCCTTGATCTCGGCCGGCAGACGGGCGGCGAAGCTCGTCCCCGATAGGTACATGTCGGCGTTGAAGAGCGGAAACGCGCCGTGCTCTCCCGCGAGTTCGCTCGACGCGCGGTAGGCGCGGTCGCGCATGGCTTCCGAGATCCTCCCCGCCATCGCGCGCGCGGCTTCCGAATCGTAGCGCAGGCGCAGCATGACGAGCGCATCGCCCAGGCCCGTGAACCCCAGGCCGATGCGGCGCTTCGCCATCGCTTCGGCGTGCTGGACCTTCAGCGGCCACGCCGTCACGTCGAGCACGTTGTCGAGCATCCGCACGGCGACTTCCACCACTTCGCCGAAGCGTTCGAAATCGAACGCGGCGGCCTCGGAGAAGGGCCTGGCGACGAAGCGCGTCAGGTTGATCGAGCCGAGGCAGCAGCAGCCGTAGGGCGGCAGCGGCTGCTCGGCGCAGGGGTTGGTCGCCTCGATCGCCTCGCAGTAGGACAGGTTGTTGTCGCGGTTGATGCGGTCGAGGAACAGGATGCCCGGCTCGGCGTGATCGTAGGTCGAGCGCATGATCTGGTCCCACAGGTCGCGCGCCCGCAGCTTGCGGTAGACCCACAGGCCATCGTCGCGCTGGAATGCGCCCGCAGCGATCGCGTCCGGATGCGGCCTCGCCTTGTGCACCAGCGCGACCTCGACGTCGTTTTCGACCGCCTGCATGAACGCGTCGCTCACGCCCACGGAGATGTTGAAGTTGGCGAGGTCTCCCTCGTCCTTGGCGTGGATGAATTCCTCGATGTCGGGATGGTCGCAGCGCAGCACGCCCATCTGCGCCCCACGGCGCGCGCCCGCGGACTCGACCGTCTCGCAGGAGCGGTCGAAGACGCGCATGTAGGACACGGGTCCCGAGGCGCGCGAGTGCGTGCCCTTCACCTCCGCGCCCTTGGGACGGATCGAGGAGAAATCGTAGCCCACCCCGCCGCCGCGCCGCATCGTTTCCGCGGCTTCCTGAAGCGCGGTGTAGATGCCGGGGCGGCCGTCGACGATCTCGGAGATCGAGTCGCCGACGGGCTGCACGAAGCAGTTGATGAGCGTGGCCTGCATGACGATTCCGGCGGCCGAATTGATCCGCCCCGCGGGGATGAAGCCGGCTTCCTGCGCATCGAGGAAGCGCCGCTCCCAGTGGGCGCGCTTCTCCGGGGCTTCGACGGCGGCGAGCGCGCGGGCCACGCGCGCGCGCACGTCCGCGACGGTCTGCTCCTTGCCTTTGGCGTATTTCTCGAGCAGGGCCTCGCGGCAGATCTCTTGCTCGGGGAGGGGGGAGCCTGTTGCCTTCGGTTCGAGCGCCTGTTCTGATGCCATGATTTCCGTCCTCGTTCAGCCTACTCCGACTCGGTGCCGGGGTAAATTATTTGCTGAGTAATTTCTCTGAACTTCTTGATTTATATCAAATCGTACCCAAGTTGCTGGTCTAGGGTCGTGCCGGGCGTTGACCGGACAGGGACTGGAATTATATACAGTTACTGGCGAAAAGGAAGTTCCGTACCATATGCGATGATCAGGAGCCGAAAACCATGACCGCAGTCCGCGAACCCGTCCGCATCGTCACCGCCCACCGCCAGCGCGAAGGCGCCGGCTTCATCGTGCGGCGTCCCTTTCCCGCCCAGGGGCTCGACCACGTCGATCCCTTCCTCCTGCTCGACGAGATGGGACCGGTCGACTACCGGCCCGGCGAGGCGGTCGGAGCGCCCGACCACCCGCACCGCGGCTTCGAGACCATCACCTACATGCTGGAAGGCCAGTTCGAGCATGAGGACTCGGCGGGGCACAAGGGTGTACTGCGGCCGGGCGACGTGCAGTGGATGACCGCCGGCGCGGGAATCGTGCACTCCGAGATGCCTTCACGCGAGATCCGCGACAGGGGCGGGCGCGTCCACGGCTTCCAGATCTGGGTGAACCTGCCGGCGAAGCTGAAGATGACCCGGCCGCGCTACCAGGAAGTCTCCGGCGCCAAGATCCCGACCGCCGCGAGCGCGGACGGCAAGGCGCGCGTGCGCGTGGTCGCCGGGGAGGCGCTGGGGGCACGCGCCGTGATCGACACCTACATCCCCGTCGTCTACCAGGACTGGACGCTCGACGCCGGCGCCGACGTCACGGTGCCGCTGCGCGCCGAGGAAAAGTCCATGGTCTACGTGTTCCAGGGCTCGGCGCTTGTCGGCGACGAGGGCAAGACCGTCAACGACGGGCAGCTGGCGATGCTCGGCGACGGCGACGCGGTGCGCCTGCGCGGTGCCGGGGGAGGCGGGCGGCTGCTGCTGCTCGCCGGTGTGCCGGTGAAGGAGCCCGTCGCGCGCTACGGCCCGTTCGTCATGAACACCCAGGAAGAGATCATCCAGGCCGTTCGCGACTTCCAGAGCGGCAAGATGGGCGAGATCACGCGGACCGCCGAGGTCGTCTGACCCCGGGTCCGGACTGAGGTGGAGCTCCTCGCTGATCCGCAAGCCTGGATCGCCTTCGTCACGTTGACGGTGCTCGAGCTCGTGCTCGGCATCGACAACGTGATCTTCATCTCCGTTCTCGTGGACAGGGTCGAGCCGTCGCGGCGCGAGTTCGCGAGGAGGCTCGGGCTCTTCCTCGCCATGTTCATGCGCGTGGGGCTGCTGTTCCTTCTCGCGTGGATGGCCAGGCTGACTGCGCCGCTGTTCACGTTCCCGCTGCTCGGGCAGGACATCTCCGGCCGCGACCTGATCCTCATCGCCGGCGGCCTGTTCCTGCTGTGGAAGAGCACGGCGGAGATCCACCAGCTGCTCGAGGGCGAGAAAGGCGCGGCGTCGCCCTCGAGGCGCGCGACGTTCTCGGCGGTGATCGTGCAGATCATCCTCATCGACGCCGTCTTTTCTCTAGATTCGATCATCACGGCGGTCGGCATGGTCGACCGCCTCGCGGTGATGGTCGCGGCCGTCGTCGCCTCGGTGGCGCTGATGATGGCGTTCGCGGGGGTGATCGGGCGCTTCGTCTCGTCGCACCCGACCGTGAAGATGCTCGCGCTCGCATTCCTCTTCGTCATCGGGATGGTCCTGATCGCCGACGGCTTCGACCATCATATCCCGAAGGGCTACGTATACTTCGCCATGGCCTTCTCGGTCGCGGTCGAGGCGCTCAACATCCGCATGAGAAAGAAGCGCTCCGCGCCCGTCGAGCTGCGAGCGCCGTACGCGCGCGAGGGGGAGTGACGCGTGGGCATCGGCAGCCTGATCGGCGACGTCACCAAGGACTGGGAGTGGCTCGCCTTTCTCACGCGCTACTGCGCGGGGAGGAACATCGGCGGTGCCTTCTGCGACGAGGTCAGGTGGTGGGCGCTCGGCATCGCCGCGCTGGCCGCTCTGGCCGTGCTGTGGTGGATTTTCGCGCGCATCGCCAGGGCGTACGAGAACTGGAACCTGCGCCGGCTGCGCGCCAGGATCGCCGACCCCCAGACGATGAAAGAGCACGTGTGGGCCGGCCACGACGCGCACCTGCCCTCGTCGGACCAGCGCGCTCGGACGGATCAGCGCCCGCGATAGGCGATGCGGTAGATCGCCCCGGCGTGGTCGTCGGAGACGAGCAGCGATCCGTCGGGCATGACCTCGACGTCGACGGGCCTGCCCCAAACCGACTCGTCGCTCCCCAGCCAGCCCTCGGCGAACGTCTCGTGCTTGACGACGCGTCCGCCCTCGACCGCCACGCGCGCGACGCGGTAGCCGACCTTCCTGGACCGGTTCCAGGATCCGTGCTCGGCGACGAAGATATTGTTGCGGTACTCGGCGGGAAAGCTCGTTCCGGTATAGAAGCGCATTCCCAGCGAGGCGACGTGCGGGCCGAGCTTCGCCGCGGGCGGCGCGAACTCGGAGCAGCCGCGCTTGCGTCCGAACTCCGGGTCGGCGACGTCGCCCTGGTGGCAGTAGGGGTAACCGAAGTTCATTCCGGGCTTGGGAGCATGGTTGAGCTCGTCGGAGGGCAGATCGTCGCCCAGCATGTCGCGGCCGTTATCGGTGAACCACAGCTCCTTGGTGCGCGGGTCCCAGTCGAAGCCGACCGAGTTGCGTATTCCGGTGGCGAAGACTTCATAGCCTGAGCCGTCCGGCCTGATGCGGGAGATGAGAGCGTAGCGGGAAGGGTTGGGCCCGCAGATATTGCAGGGCGCGCCGACGGGCACGTAGAGCCACCCGTCGGGACCGAAGCGGATGAATTTCTGGCCGTGGTGACTGTCGCGGGGATATCGGTCGGTCACGACCACCGCCCGCGGCCGCGCCGTCGTCGCGTTCGCCAGCTGCTTCTCGATGTCGTCGTAGCGCAGGATGCGGTTGATCTCGGCGACGTAGAGCGCGCCGTCGCGCACCGCCACGCCGTTGGGCGCGTTGAGCCCGGACGCGAGCGCGAGAACCTCGGTCGCCTTCGCGCCGGAATAGCGAACCGCGTACACCTTGTCGCCGCGGGTGCCGACGAAGACGACGTGATCCGGGCCGATCGCGAGCGAGCGCGCCCCGCGGACGGTCGCGAAAACGCCGATCTCGAATCCCGGGGGCAGCTTGATGCGCTCGATCGGCAGGTGTTGCGCGAGCGCGATCTGGGCGGGCAATGCGCAGCAGGCGATCGCCGCGCGGGCAAGTGATGTCGGCATGGAGTCGCAATGGTAGCAGACGAAGGTGTCGCCTTAGTCTGATCCCTCGGCCGGCAAGACCTAACGATCGCCGTGGTTACGCGGATTCCCTAGCTCGCACCTATTACAACGAGGCTACTACTGCGCGAGACGCCGGCGATTGGCGCACTGCCAGACTCAAGCTGCGTTTGTCAATGGCCAACGCAGAGATTGCCGGAGAGCCTCCCGCCACCATGGCGGGCATCAATTACGAGTACGGCCGCGCCTCCGCAGTCATATGAAATTGAGCGGAGCAATTCCGCCCCGGCGGGTCGAATCAGTTCCTCGCTCATCGAATCTGGCCGGATGCAATTGGATCAAGGACATTTCTCGGCGGCTGCACAGCATCTTTCTGAAGCTTACCCGTTGATTAAGGACGCCGGTTTCGAAACCAAGGATCCATTGGGCCTTGCGAGGTATCTGGACGAGTACGCCACTGCCCTCGAACAAACCCAGCAGGATACGGAGGCGCGTACTCTAAGAGCCAAGGCAAGCGAGCTGCGAGGTAAGTTTCCTAATGAGAAAGCTAAGGCAGATCGCACCCCTTACGGGAGGCAGTGTTCATCGTAGATCCTTGGCTTATCCCGACGGGGAATGCCAGGTCATCTACTGAGGGTTTGGAGTGGCTCAGTTTGACCCACAGGTGATATGCGCGTAGCTTTGTTCTTGGCACCTGTCTGAGCCTGGGAGGGTTCAATGCGAGCATGGCTTTCGCGCTGCCGGCTTTTCGCGCTCGCTTTCATGTTGTCGTTCTCGATAGCCAACGCGCGCGCCCAGTCTCCGCCCCCGGAACTCTACGTAATCGCGCTCGCGACCGTGGCAACTATGAGCCAGCAACCCATTCCCTCGCTGCCAGAGGCACTCCGGGGAAACTCGCTCTACTGGCGGGTGCTGAGATCGGCGAACACGGTGAACTACCAACTGTGCCTCGGCTTCTTCGATGCTCGGAGCGATGCGGAGCGTGCGCGACAGCAGCTTGCGACAAACTTTCGCGAGGCACGCGTTTTTTCGGTCAATCCCGTGGAGCGCGACAATCTGCTGAAAGCCCAGCAGGCGGCACGGCTCGCGCCGCCTGCGCCGCCCGCCGAGTCGATCAGCCCTGCGTTGCCCCCTCCTGCGGCGGCCGACCTCAACCCCGCTGCGACCCCTGCGCCTCCCGCCCCTAACGACCAGCCCAGCGTCGTCCCGTCAGCGGCTGCCCGTAGAACCTCACTCGACCTTCGGGTCAAATTGGGAGGTGCTGCGGGGATCGACCACGTAGAGGTCACCAATATCGTGACCGCTGATGCGACCCAGGATGCAGGCGGCAATTTTCAGATCGAATTAGTGATGGCGCAAAGGCCGGAATCCGGGGTGGGGCTTGTCGGTTCTGTGGGATTGTTTGGCAGGCAGCACAACGGGAAAGTCCCGGATCCGGTTCTTCCAACCGACATAAAGTACGCCGCCGCGGGAGTGAGCGGATCCATCGGTGCCAGCTTTAGGGCGAATGAAAACCTCAACTTCGAAGGAAGATTAGAACTTGGCATAGGTTCAGGGGTGCCCACCTTGACGACCCCTGGATTCGCCTGGAATAGCGTGCGGGCAGGCTTATATTCATCCGCATCGCTCATTTTCGGCAGTTACTACACGATCACCAGTCCAGGACTGCAGATCGGTCTTGAGTTAGGCGCCCAATCGTTCGTCGGCAACTTCCAGATTTGGAACAACACTGGTTTTTGGTCCGACGCAAAGGTCAGCGGAAGCGGAGGGATGGGTAATTTGATCGTTGGTTACCGTTTCTAGGAAAGTTACGATCTACGTGAACCTCATTTCCTGGAACATCCAGTGGTGCCGCGGCTGCGACGGGTGCGTGAACCCGGCGCGCATCAGCAAGGTGGTCAAGGAAATGGCCGATGTCGACGTGGTTTGCCTGCAGGAGGTGGCGCGCAATTTCCCCGCCCTGCCTGGCAGCGAGGGTGAAAACCAGTACGAGGCCCTCGCAGGCCTGTTCCCCGGGTACGTCGTCGTCGAGGGCGTGGCGACGGATGTGCTCGCGCCAAACGGGGATCGGCGCGAGTTCGGCAACGCGCTGATCACGCGGCTTCCGATCCTGCAGGTGTACCGGCGGCTGCTGCCCTGGCCGGCCGACGGCGCCGCGCCGAGCATGCAGCGCGCGGCGCTCGAAGTCGTGCTCGCCACGCGTTCCGGCCCCTTGCGCGTCACGACGACGCATCTCGAGTACTACTCGGCGAGGCAGCGCGGCGCGCAGGTCGAGGCGCTGCGCGACCTGCAGGCGGAGGCCGCGGGCCATGCGGCTGCGCCGCAGCCCGGGAAGGAGGGCGGGCCGTTCGAGCCCGTGGCGCGCCCGGCCTCCGGCATACTCACCGCGGACTTCAACTTCCGCCCCGACGATCCGCTGCACGCGCGCATCCAGGCCCCGCTCGCACCGGGGGTTCCCGCCTACCGCGACGCGTGGCAGCTGCGCTACCCGGGGCGGCCGCATCCGCCGACGCTCGGCGTGCACGACAAGGCGCAGTGGCCCGGACCCTCGTTCGCGTGCGACTTCGTCTTCGTCACCGACGACATCGCGCGCCGCGTCGAGGACGTGGTCGTCAACGCCGAGACCGACGCTTCCGACCACCAGCCGGTGCTGCTGTCGCTGCGCGGCTAGCTCAGTACCAGCGGTATGCGAGGCTCGCGCTCGCGTAGCGGCTTGTGGCGCGCTCGACCAGCGGGCTCCCGGCCGCGGCGCCGTGCAGCAGGCGCGCCTCCAGGTTGCCGACCACGATCCAGCTCCTGCTCAGGTCGACCTCCCAGAGCATGCCGCCCGTCGTATACAGCAGCCCGCCTCCCGGCGCGTACTCAGGCAGTCCCGTGCTCGCCGACACGTCGGGCGTGATGCCGTAGAAGGACTGATTCGACTTCGTGTTCGCCCAGGTGCCCTGGAAGAACAAGGCCGCGCTGAAAATCCGGCTGCCGAAGACACCCGCCGTGAAGCGCAGGTCGGCCTGGGCGCCGCGGTCGGACTCGAGGAACTGGCGGAAGCGCGCGAGCAGCGTCGTGGGCGCCGGCCCGAGCCGGGCGTCCCACTCGGCGTGCACGCCGGCCGATGCGCCCGGGTTGATGTCGGGCACGTTGCGGCTCGCGAGGAACGCCGCCTCGCTCGACTTGCGTCCGCCCTCGTAGGCGATCTGCGCTCCGAGGTGGAAATCGGGGGTGACCGCGACGCGCGCGCCGCCCTCGAGGATGCCCTGCGTGGTTCGCGCGAACCAGGGCTTGCCGAAGTACCTCACCGAGGGAATCGGCTCGGTCTCGTGGGCGGCGGAGCCGTCGTAGGCGGGGCGCGTGCGAACCCCGGCGCCGAGCCAGTTGTAGTCGGGCACCTGCATCTGCGCGAGAGCGGGCAGGGGCGCGAGTAGCGCGAGCGCCACAGCCCTACGCACGCAGGAAATCCACCAGCGCGTCGAGGACCTCGTCGGGCTTCTCGCCCATGAGGTTGTGGCCCGCTCCGTCCAGCGTCTTCACGCGGGCGCTCGCAACGGCGGCGGCGAGATCCCGCCCGGCGCGGGCGGGCGTCATGGCGTCGAACCGGCCGAGCACGAACAGCGCCGGGCACTTGAGCTGCTTCGCGCGCTCCAGGCCCGACTTGTAGTTGTCGCAGGCCGCGAAGTCGGCGTGCAGGACGCCCGGCTTCTGGCGCTGCATCAGGCGCAGTGTTCCGCCGATCACCCACGCGCCCGGTCCGGGGTTGCCGGGGTAGTGCGCCAATCCCGAATGCGACCAGACGTTGATCATGCGCTGCGCCTCCGGCTCGCTCGCCTGCGTCGCGGCGAGCAGCTCGGGCGAGACGCGCATGGGAAAGGCCGTGCCGATGAGCGCGATGCGCGTTGCGCGCTCCGGATGGCGCGCGGCGCAGTCGAGCGCGGCGAGCGAGCCCATGCTGTGCCCGACCAGCGCCGCCGCCTTGACGCCGCTCGCGTCGAGCACGGCGACGATCCAGTCGGCCATCGCCTCGATGCTCGCGAGCGGCGCGCCGCCGCTGCGGCCGTGCCCGGGCAGGTCGACTGCGAGCACCGCGTAGCCGTGGTGCGCCAGATAGCGCGACTGAAGGGTCCAGGCGCTGTGGTCCTGCCCGCCGCCGTGGATGAAGGCGACCGCCGGCAGCCCGGGGTCGAAGGCCTTGCCGCCGGTGTAGGCGTAAACCGGCTGGCTAGCGAGGCGCAGCTCCACGCTCAGCCTTTCGCAGCGCGAAAAGCCCGCGACAGGTCCTCGATCAGATCGTCGGGGTCCTCGAGACCGATAGAGAGCCGGATCGTGCCGGGGCCGATCCCGGCCGCGACGAGCGCGGCGTCGCTCATGCGGAAGTGCGTGGTGCTCGCCGGGTGGATCACCAGCGACTTCGCGTCGCCGACGTTGGCAAGGTGCGAGAAGAGCCGCAGCGACTCGATGAAGCGCCGCCCGGCGGCGCGGTCGCCTTCCAGGTCGAAGCTGAATACCGCGCCGCAGCCCTTCGGCAGGAGCCTCTTCGCGAGCGCGTGATCGGGATGGGATTCGAGCTCGGGGTATGCGATGGCCCCGACCGCCGGCTGTCCGCGGAGGAACGCGATCACCTTGCGCGTGTTCGCGACGTGCCGCTCCATCCGCAGGGGCAGCGTCTCCACGCCCTGAAGGATCTGGAAGGCGGTTGCGGGGCTCATGCAGGCGCCGAAATCGCGCAGGCCCTCGCGCCGCGCGCGCAGCAGGAAGGCGCCGACCGTCGATTCTTCCTGGAAGTCCATTCCGTGAAACCCCGCGTAGGGCTCGGTGAGCTCGGGAAACTTGCCCGAGGCCTCCCAGTCGAAGGTGCCGCCGTCGACCAGCACGCCGCCGATCGCGACGCCGTGGCCGCCGAGGAACTTGGTCGCGGAGTGGTAGAGCAGGTCCGCGCCGTGATCGAAGGGCCTGAGAAGATACGGCGTCGTGAACGTCGAGTCGACGAGGAGGGGCAGCTTCGCCGCGTGCGCGATCTCGGCGACCGAGGGGACGTCGAGCACGTCGAGCCCCGGGTTGCCGAGCGTCTCGCCGAAAAGGAGCCTGGTGTTCGGCCGGATCGCGCTCTTCCAGGCCGCGAGATCGCGCGGCTCGACGAAAGTCGTCTCCACTCCGAAGCGCGGGAGCGTGTACGAGAGCAGGTTGTGCGACCCGCCGTAGAGCGCGCGCGAGGCGACGACGTGCGAGCCGGCGCCGGCGATCGTGGCGACCGCCAGGTGCAGCGCCGCCTGGCCGCTCGCCGTGGCGATCGCGCCGACGCCGCCCTCGAGCGCGGCGACGCGCTCCTCCAGAACGGCGTTGGTCGGGTTGGAGATACGCGAGTAGACGTGCCCCGCGCGCTCCATGTTGAACAGCGCCGCCGCGTGGTCGGCGTCGCGGAACACGAAGGAAGTGGTGAAGTAGATCGGCGTGGCGCGCGCGCCGGTGACGGGGTCGGGGCGCTGGCCCGCGTGCAGGCTGAGCGTATCGAACCGCGGGGATCGGGGTGCGGCCATGGCGTCCTCCTCGGAGTCCGGCCGATTCTAACAGCAGGGAGCCGGGCGCCAGCGGGCGAAAAAAAACCGCGCCTCGCGGCGCGGTTTCCATTGGACGGGGGACGCTCAGCCGAGCCTGACCGGCACGTAGATCTTGTTGCCCTCGCGCTGGATGAGGAGCGCGACGCTGCCGCGCGACTTGTCGACGAGGCGGCGCAGCTGATCGACGCTCTTCACCGGCTGGTTGTTCAAGGCGAGAATGACGTCGCCCGCCTGCACCCCCGCGCGCGCCGCTGCGCCTTCGGCCTGCTCTACCATGAGGCCGCCCTCGGCCTCGAGCTGCTTGCGCTCCTCGTCGGTGAGGGGGCGCACCGCGACGCCGAGCTTGCCGGACTGGCTCTTGCTTCCGCCGGTGTCGGCTCTCGCCACCTTCTCGGCGGGCATCTCGCCGAGCGACGCCGTGAGATCCTTGGTCTCGCCCTGGCGCCAGACCTTGAGCTTCACTTGGGTCCCCGGGCGGGACTCGCCGATGACGCGCGGCAGCTCGATCGAGTTTTCTATGTCGCGACCGTCGACCGCGAGGATGATGTCGCCGGTCTTGATCCCGGCTTTCTCGGCCGGGCTCTTGGGCTCGACGGCGGCGACCAGCGCGCCTTTGGGCTTCTTCAGCCCGAAGGAGTCGGCGAGCTCCTGGGTCACGCCCTGGATGGTGACGCCCAGCCGACCGCGGCTCACCTTGCCGTACTTCTGCAGGTCGTTCTTGACCTTCATCGCGACCTCGATCGGCACCGCGAACGACAGCCCCATGTAGCCACCGGTGCGGCTGTAGATCTGCGAGTTGATGCCGATCACCTCGCCGGCCATGTTGAATAGCGGGCCCCCGGAGTTGCCGGGATTGATCGCGACGTCGGTCTGGATGAAAGGCACGTAGTTCTCGTCGGGCAGCGACCGCGACTTGGCGGAGATGATGCCCGCGGTGACGGTGTTCTCCAGGCCGAAGGGCGAGCCGATCGCCGCGACCCATTCGCCGACCCTGGACTTGGCCGCCTCGCCGATGCGCACTACCGGCAGGTTCTTCGCGTCGATCTTCACCAGCGCCACGTCGGTGCGCTTGTCCGCGCCGATTACCTTGGCGGTGAATTCGCGGTTGTCGGTGAGCTTGACGGTTACCTCGGCCGCGTCGTCGATTACGTGCGCGTTGGTGAGGATGTAGCCGTCGGCGCTGACGATGAAGCCCGAGCCGACGCCGCGGCGGAGCTGGTCGCCCTGGGGCGCGGGAATCTGGAAGCGGCGGAAGAACTCGTAGAACGGGTCGCCGGGCTCCCCGGGGATCTGCTCCTGCGCCGAGGTGCGTACCTTGGCTGTGGTGCTGATGTTGACGACCGCCGGCCCGTTCTGCTCGACCAGGGCGGTGAAATCGGGAAGTGCCCGGGCCTGCGGCGCGGCGGCGGACTGGACAGGGGCGGTCTGGGCCTGGGTCGGGGAGATGGGCGAGAACTTTCCGCCCTCGTACCCCAGGGTTGCCGCGGCGGCTACGGCGGCCAGCATTGCGGTGAGGGCTTTCTTCGACATGCGATCCTCCGGAGAGATTTCTATTGGCCCCTTGGGCAGCGCGCGCCGCGGCGAGTTCCGCCCGAGGGTGCCGGGACACACATTGTTACCTACTCCTGGGGGGCGGCCTTGGGCTGGACGGCCTGCTCGCGCAGCTGCTGCTCGGTGCGCGCCTTCTTCAGGATCTCGGCGCACTCGGAGGAGCCGATGCGCAGGGCGAGCTCGATGGCGGTATCACCGCTCGTGCTGACGAGGTTGACGTTGGCCCCGTTGCGGAGCAGCAGGTCGACCATCTTCGTATCGCCGCGGGCGGCGGCGTACATAAGGGGCGTGTAGCCGTTCTCGGCGACGAGGTTGGGATCGAAGTTCTGCGACAGGATCTTCTGCGCGTACACCAGATTGCCCTTCTCGATGGCGTAGAACAGCACCTTGATGCTCTCGGCGCTCGCCTCCTTGGCCTTTTTCTCCAGGCCCGTGGGCAGCAGGTCGACCACGTAGTTGATGAGCGAGAAGCCGACCATGGTCGCCATGGCGATGATCAGCGGCGTGGTGGAGATTCCCAGGCTATCGGCCACCTCGCCGGGCATGTTCGCGGCCACGGCGAGCAGCACCACCAGGAAGAAGAACTGGAACTTGAGGTACAGGAACAGCGCGATGAACACGGTGAGCGCAAGGGTGCCGAGGAGCAGGTCTCGGTTGACGTCGAAGCGCGCGAGCAGATCCTCCGGGAGGTTGGCCAGAGCCGCCGTCAACCCGACCAGGACCACGAGCGAAATCTCGCGTACGCGCTTGGTATTCCACTTCATGAGGTCTCCCTGACACGCGCTGCTGCCGCGGCTATTATAGTTGAGCCGCGTGCGCGGCCATGAGGCAGGGATGAGCAAGGCATTCACCCGCGAGGACGACGCCCCGGACGAGGAGCTCGAGGTCGAGCCCCAGATGCCCGCGGGCACGAAGAACTACATCACCCCCGCCGGCCACGCGCGCCTGAAGTCCGAGCTGAAGGCCCTGGTCGAGATCGAGCGGCCGGAGCTCATCAAGACCGTGTCCTGGGCGGCCGCCAACGGGGACCGGTCCGAGAACGCCGATTACCTCTACGGCAAGAGACGCCTGCGCGAGATCGAACGCCGGATACGCTTCCTCATGAAGCGCCTGGAGGCCGCCGAGGTGGTCGACCCCCGGGACCAGGACCAGGACCGCGTCTTTTTCGGCGCCACGGTGACCTACACCGACTCCTCGGGCGGAGAGCACACCGTCAGCATCGTCGGCACCGACGAGGTCGATCCGGCGCGCGGACGCGTTTCCTGGGTGTCGCCGGTGGCGCGCGCCCTGCTCAAGGCGCGCGAGGGGGATGCCGTTACGCTTCGAACCCCTGCCGGGGAGGAGCAGCTCGAGGTGCTGGCGATCCGCTACGAGGCGCTGGGCTGACGCTCAGTTCGCCCGGGCCGGGCCCGGCGGGTTGGCGGCGAGGCTGGAGAAGTCCCCGGCCTTGACGAACGAGAGCCTGGAAGGGTCGATGTGCCGGCGCATCGCCTCGAGCACGCCCTGCGGGGTCAGGGCGGCGACCCCGCGCTCGAGCTCCTGATCCCAGGCGAAGGTGCGCCCGAGCACGAGGTAGGCGACCAGTCGGCCGGCGACCGCGGTGTCGTTGTTGCGCGAGAGCTGGCGAGCCTGGAGAAAGCCCTTCTTTCCGGCTTCTACCTCCTGCGCAGTGAAGCCCTCGGCGAACGTCCTGCGCAGCTCGTCCTTCATGGCTTCCTCGACGCGGGCGCGATTCTGCGGCGCGTAGATGGCGAAGGTGCCGAAGGCCGCGCGGGGGTCGAAGCTATCGGCGCTCAGGAGCGAGCCGACGCTGTAGGACAGGCCTTCCTTCTCGCGGACGCGCCGCATCAGACGCGAATCCGACGAGCCGCCGAGCATGTAGTTCGCGAGGAGCAGGGCCGGGTAGTCGGGGTCGTCGTCCCGGAGCTTGAACAGCATTCCCGACCGCAGCACCGCGTTCGCCTTGTCGGGCGTCTCGATCACCTCGTCCACCGGCGCGACCTGCGCGACCTTGAGCGGGATTCGCGCGTAGGGACGGGGGCTCTTCCAGTCGCCGAACAGCTCCTGAGCGACGCGCACGACCTGCTCCGGGTCGAAGTCGCCCACGACCGCGAGCTCGCTGTCGGAAGCGCCGTAGAAGTCCTGGTAGCAGCGCTTCACGTCCTCCAGGGAAAGGTTCTTGATCCGGGCGCTGCGCTCATCGAGCGACGTTGTATACAGCCAGTGGTTGGGAGGATAGGGATTGAGGTGCCGGGTGAGCTTGAGCCCGGCGAGCGCGCTGGGATCGCTCCTCTGGGTGTCGATGCTGGTGAGCGAGGAGCGGCGCAGCTGCTCGAACTCCGCGCTCGGGAAGGACGGTTGCCGCAGGACCTCGGCCATCAGGCGCAGGGACTCGGGAAGGCTGTCGCGCACGGTCTCGATCGAGCCGCCGTCGCCGTCGACCGCCACGCTCGCATTGAGCTTGTCGAAGCGGTTGCGCAGCTGCTCGCGCGAGTTCTTCTGCGTGCCGCGGAGCAGCATGCCGCTGGTGGCGGCGCAGGCGGCGGCGCGGTTGGCCTTGCTCTGCTCGTTGCCCCACTGCAGGCCGAGCTGGGCTACGACCGTGCCTCCGCGGGTCTTCTTGGGAAGCAGCGCAAGCTTCATTCCGCCGGGGAGCGTCCTGCGGATCACACGGGCCTCGATGTTGGCCGGCGTCGGGTTGAAATCTTCGCCCTGCGAGACCTCCGACGAGCCGCGGTAGTCCTTGAGCGCGAGGGCGAGGTCGGGCACCGCCGGGATGTCGGCGCGGTCGAGCGTCTGGGTCGGGAGGAACATCCCCAGCGTGCGGTTGGAGGCCTTCAGGTAGTGCACGGCGGCGGCCTGCACGTCGGCGGCGGTCACCTTCTTCAGCCGATCACGGTGCAGGAACAGCACCCGCCAGTCGCCGATGGCCGCGCACTCCGAGAGCGCCATGGTGAGCTCGCGCGAATCGGCGAGCGTGAGCTGGATGTCGTTGAGGAGCCGGGTGCGCGCGCGCTCGACTTCCTCCTCCGTGACGGGCTTCGCCGCGAAGCCTTCCAGGACGCCGAGCAGGGCGTCGCGCGCGGCCTCGATCGGGGCGTCCTGCTTGACGTTCGCGCCGAAATAGGCGAACCCGGCCTCGTGCAGCTGGCGCTCTGTGCCGAACGAGGAGCTCGCCAGGCCCGTCTCCACCAGCGCCTTGTGCAGGCGCCCCGAGGGCACGTGGTTGAGCAGCGCGACGAGGACGTCGATCGCCGCGTAGGCGGGATGGGAGCCCGGCGGCACGTGGTAGAGCGCCGAGACGATCTGCACGTCCCCGGCGCGGCGCAGCGTGACCGTGCGCTCGCCATCCTGCGTGGGCTCGACGGTGTAGGTGGCGCGCAGCCTGCGCGCGGGCTTCGGTATGCCGCCGAAGCGCTTCTGCACCAGCCTGAGGGTGGCCGCCTCGTCGATTTTCCCCGAGATCAGCAGCACCGCGTTGTCGGGCTGGTAGTAGTTCGCGTAGAAGGCGCGCAGCCGCTCGATCGGGACGTTCTCGATGTCCGAGCGCGAGCCGATGATGGCCCGGCCGTAGTTGTGCCACAGGTACGCGCTCGCCGCGACGCGCTCCTGCAAAACGCTCGAGGCACTGTTCTCGCCCGACTCGAACTCGTTGCGCACCACGGTCATCTCCGAGTCGAGAGACGCTCGCGCGATCGAGGCGTGGACCATGCGATCGGCCTCGATGTCGAGCACGCGGTCGAGCGTCGCCTCGTTCGCCGGAAAGGTACCGTAGTAGTTGGTGCGGTCGTATGAGGTGCTGCCGTTGTAGCGGACTCCGTTCTTCTGGAACTCGCTCTTGACGTTCGGAAAGCGCGGAGTGCCCTTGAACATCAGGTGCTCGAGCAGATGCGCCATCCCGGTCTCGCCGTAGCCTTCGTGACGCGAGCCGACGAGGTAGGTGACGTTTACCATCATCGTGTCGGTCGAGCGGTCCGGGATCAGCAGGACCTGCAGGCCGTTGGCGAGCCGGTACTCGGTCACCCCTTCGATGGAGGTGACACGGGTCACTCCCGAGGGCAGGCCCGCGGGCGCGGGCTGCGCCGGCGCGAGCGCCGGGGCGAGAAGGAGGAGGGCGGCGAGGATCCTGGAGAAGGCCATCGGCTCGGTTCTTGACCGGCACGCGCCGGGCAAGTTCAATTGTATCCCGGACGGGCTTGAATTCGCCCCGCCGGGGCCTCATTCTCCCGGCCGCAACGCACCAGCACAGCCGGAGTCAGCATGGCACAGACAGCGACCAAGGAAACCCTGGGCTTCCAGGCGGAGGTGAAGCAGCTGCTTCACCTGATGATCCACTCCCTCTACGGCAACAAGGAGATCTTCCTGCGGGAGCTGGTCTCCAACGCCTCGGACGCGGCCGACAAGCTGCGCTTCGAGGCGCTCTCGAACAACGCGCTCTACGGGGGCGACGCCGACCTGAAGATCCGGATCGCCTACGACAGGGAGGCCCGCACGCTCACGGTGTCGGACAACGGCATCGGCATGTCGCGGGACGAGGTGGTCCAGAACATCGGCACGATCGCCAAGTCCGGGACCCGCGAGTTCTTCCAGTCCCTTACCGGAGACCAGGCCAAGGACGCGCGCCTGATCGGCCAGTTCGGCGTCGGCTTCTACTCGTCGTTCATCGTCGCCGACCGGGTCACGCTGCTCACGCGGCGCGCGGGGCTTCCCAGCGACCAGGCGGTGCGCTGGCATTGCGACATGAGCGACGGCGGAGGGGAATTCACCGTCGAGGCGGCGGAAAAGCCCGGGCGCGGCACCGACGTGATCCTGCAGCTGCGCGAAGGGGAGGACGAGCTGCTCTCCGAAGGCAAGCTCAAGGCCATCCTGCGGAAGTACTCCGATCACATCGCGATCCCTATCGTGATGAAGAAGGTGAAATGGGACAAGGACGCGTCGCGGGAGATCGTCACCGACGAGGACGAGACCGTCAACCAGGCGAGCGCCCTGTGGGCGCGGCCCAAGTCCGAGATCAGCGAGGAGCAGTACCAGGAGTTCTACAAGCATATCGCGCACGACGGCGATGCCCCGCTCGCGTACACCCACAACCGCGTCGAGGGCAGGCAGGAATACGTGCAGCTCCTCTACATTCCCTCGCGCGCTCCCTTCGACCTCTGGGACCGGCGCGAGCGCCGGGGCCTCAAGCTCTACGTGCGGCGCGTGTTCATCATGGACGACGCCGAGCAGCTGCTGCCGGCCTACCTGCGCTTCGTGCGCGGCGTGGTCGACTCCAGCGACCTTCCGCTCAATGTCTCCCGCGAGATCCTGCAGGAGAGCCGCGACATCGAGGCCATCCGCGCCGGTTGCACCAAGCGCGCTCTCTCGCTGCTCGAGGACCTCGCCGAGAAGGAGAAGGACAAGTACGCGCAGTTCTGGAAGGAATTCGGCCGGGTGCTGAAGGAGGGCATCGGCGAGGACTTCGCGAACCGGGAGCGCATCGCGAAGCTGCTGCGCTTTTCCTCCACCCATGACGACCGGGAGGAGCAGGGCGTGTCGCTGGCGGACTACGTGTCGCGCATGAAGCCGGGGCAGGACAGGATCTACTACGTCACGGCGGAGAGCTTCCTCGCGGCGAAGAACAGCCCGCATCTGGAGATCTTCAGGAAGCGCGGGATCGAGGTGCTGCTGCTCTCGGAGCGCGTCGACGAGTGGCTGGTCGCGAACCTCGCCGAGCACGAGGGCAAGACGCTCGCCTCGGTCGCGAAGGGCGAGCTCGACCTGTCCAAGCTGCAGACCGAGGAGGAGACGAAGGAGGGAGCGAAGCAGGCGGGAGAGCACCGTGCCCTGGTGGCGAGGCTGAAGGACGCGCTGGGCGACAAGGTCAAGGACGTGCGCGTCAGCTCGCGCCTCACCGAGTCGCCCGCGTGCCTGGTCGCGGACGAGCACGACATGGGAGGCAACCTCGCGCGCATCCTCAAATCGGTGGGGCAGAAGGGCCCCGAGGCGAAGCCGATCCTCGAGGTCAACGTCGCGCATCCGATGGTGAAGCGCCTCGAGGAGGAGAAAGCGCGCTTCGCCGACTGGGGAAACCTCCTCTTCGACCAGGCGCTGCTCGCCGAGGGCGGTCAGCTCGACGACCCCGCCGGCTTCGTGCGGCGCATGAACGGGCTGATGCTCGAGATGGCGGGTGAGGGAGGCCGGATAATTGTCCCGGGACGCTGACGGGAGGGCGGTGCTAGACTGCCCGTATAAGAGAAGCCTTCCAGGCTTCCCATTCCGTGGAAACGGGAGATCCGCGGACGGGGAGAGACGTGAGCTGGCTGCGCAAGCTCCTGGTTGCACCGGAATTTCCTGAAGACGCCGAGCTGAGCGTCCAGTCGCGGCTGTTTACGTTTTCTGCCTGGGTGCTCGCTGCCGGCCTCACCGTCGCCTTCGTCAACAATCTCATCGCCCGAGAGGACAGCCGCTTCGCCGCGGAGATCCTCGCGGCGATGGTTGCCATAGCGCTGCTGCTCGCCGGCTCGCGGCGCGGGCATCTTCGACTCGCGAGCGCCCTGCTCCCGCTGGTCGTCGTGGCGCTCCTCTTCGGCGAGCTGCTCGGGCGCGACGGCGTTCATGATTCGGCGGTCGTGAGCCTGGTCGGCGCGCTCGCGCTCGCCGGCACCCTGATGCGGTGGCGCGCGCTGGCGGTGTTCACCCTGGCCACGGTGGCGCTGTTCTGCCTGGTCGGCCACGCCGAGCTGAGCGGTGCGCTCTCCAACCGCCTGAGCGGTCTCACCGACGCCAGGTACCTCGCGGCGGTGTGCATCGCGTTCGTGCTGATGGCCGTCGGAGTCCGCTATCTCATGGACAGCGTGGTCGGGAGCGTGCGCCGGGCGCGAGGGCAGGAGGAGCGCTTCGCCAGGATGATCGAGGCCACGCCAGCGGCCACTACCGTCACCCGCTACGAGGACGGCACCTTTCTCGAGGCGAACCGGGCGGCCCTGGAGCTCTTCGGGCGAACCCGTGAGGAGGTGATCGGCAGCACCGCGGTGTCGCTCGGCATCTGGCCGAACCCCGATGACCGCGGCGAGCTGATGCGCACCATGCAGGCCGGCCGGCCGATCAGCCTCCATCCGCTCACCATCCGCAGGGGGAACGGCGAGCTGCGCGACATCCTGGTGTCGGCCGCCTGGGTCGAGATCGACCGCCAGAAGCAGATGCTGATGTCGGCCGTGGACATCACCGAGGTGCGCCGCGCCGAGGAGCTGCTGCGGCGCTCCGAGGAGAGCTTCGAGAAGATCTTCCAGGCGAGCCCGGATGCGATCGTGATCAGCCGCTTGAGCGACGGCCGCTATCTCGACGTGAACCGGTCCTGGCTCGAGCTCTTCGGGTACGCGAGAGAGGAAGCCGTCGGCCGCACCGCCCACGACCTGGGCGTCTGGGTGGATCCGGCCGAGCGACCGCGCTTCGTCGCCGAGGTCCGGCAGCGCGGGTCCGTGAAGGATTTCGAGGCGCGCTTCCGCAAGAAGTCCGGGGCGATCATCGACGCGCTGATTTCCGCGGACGTCATCGACATCGGCGGGGAGCCGCACGTGATCGTGCCCATCCTGGACGTCACCGACCGCAAGCGCGCCGAGGAACGCATCCAGCAGCTGGCGACGCGCGACGCGCTCACCGGCCTGCCGAACCGCCTGCTGCTCAACGACCGCCTTGCGCTCGCCATCAGCAACGCGCAGCGGCACGGGGGAAGCCTCGCGCTGCTCTTCATCGACCTCGACCGCTTCAAGTACATCAACGACTCGCTCGGCCATGTGATCGGTGACGCGTTTCTCAAGCTGGTCGCCGAGCGCCTGTCGGGCATCGTGCGCCAGGGCGACACGCTCGCCCGGATCGGGGGGGACGAGTTCGTGGTGCTGCTGGAGAGCATCGTCACCATGGAGGACGCCGCGGGCCAGGTGGCGCGCAAGATTCTCGGCTGCTTCGCCGAGCCCTTCTCGGTCGAGGGCCACACCCTGAGCTGCTCGTGCAGCATCGGGATCAGCGTCTTTCCGACGGACGCGACCGAACCGCAGATGCTCATCCGCGACGCGGACACCGCGATGTACCACGTCAAGGAGAGCGGCCGGGGATCGTACCGGTATTTTTCGGCCGAGATGAACACGCGCATGCAGGAGCGGCTGCGCATCGAGAGCGGGTTGCGCAAGGCCATCGCCGAGCGCCAGTTCGCGCTGGTCTACCAGCCCAAGGTGAACATCGCGAGCGGCGAGGTCACGGGCCTCGAAGCGCTGCTGCGCTGGAGGCATCCCGAGTGGGGTGTGGTGGCACCCGACCGCTTCATCGCGGTGGCCGAGGATACCGGCCTGATCGTCGAGATCGGGCGCTGGGTGCTCGAGGAGGTGTGCAGCCAGCTGGGCGAGTGGCGCAAGCGCGGCCTGTCCCTGCGCCCGGTCGCGGTCAACCTTTCCGTGCGCCAGTTCACGCCGGCCCTGGTGGGCGAGATTTCCACGGCGATGATCGCGCACGGCGTAGGGCCCGGGCAGATCGAGGTCGAGATCACCGAGAGCCTGTTCATGCAGGACGCGGCCGAGGTCCGCGCCATACTCAAGGGGCTGTCGCGGCTAGGCGCCAGGGTCACCATCGACGACTTCGGCACCGGGTACTCGTCGCTGGGCTACATCAGGCATTTCAGCGTGGACGCGCTCAAGATCGACCGCACCTTCCTGAGCGACATCACCCTGTCCTCGCAGAACCTCGCGATCGTGCGCGCGGTCATCACCATGTGCCGGGGCCTGGGTATCGGCGTCATCGCCGAGGGCGTGGAGAGGAGGGAGCAGCTCGAGATCCTGAGCAAGCTCCATTGCGACGAGTACCAGGGGTATCTCTTCAGCGAGCCCGTCTCCCGCGAGGAGATCGAGAAGCGCTACCTGAGGACGGGGGCGGAGCGCGAGGCGCTCAGCGGGCACCGCTAGCGCGGGGCCGTGCTAGTCTGCGCCGGGTGCGCATCCCGTTCGCCTGGCCGGCCGCAGTCGCAACGCTGCTCCTCGCGTGCGCTCCTGCGCTCGCGCAGCCCGCGGACGGCGATCCCGAGCCTGCGACGCCCAGAGGCGAGAAGCGCCTCGTCTCCGCCTCGCGCTTCATGGTGGTCGCGGCGCACCCGCTCGCGGCGCGTGCCGGCCTCGACATCCTGAGGCGCGGCGGCAGCGCGGTCGACGCGGCGATCGCGACCGAGATGGTGCTCAACCTCGTCGAGCCGCAATCCTCCGGAATCGGAGGAGGGGGGTTCCTGCTCCATTTCGCGGCGAGCGACGGGAGGCTCGAGGCCTACGACGGGAGGGAGACGGCGCCCGCCGCGGCGAAGCCGGACCGCTTTCTGGGAGCGGACGGCAGGCCGCTCGACTGGGCCGGCGCGGTGATCGGCGGGAAGTCGGCGGGCGTTCCCGGGCTGCTCGCCATGCTCGAGCTGGCACACCGCAGGCACGGCCGGCTTCCCTGGAAGGATCTGTTCGCCCCGGCGATCAGGCTGGCCGAAGACGGCTTCCCGGTCTCGCCGCGCCTGCACGCGCTCGTGTCCGCCGACCGCTGGCTCGCGCTGGACGAGAACGCGCGGCGCTATTTCTACGGGGCGGACGGCAAGGCGAAGCCGGTCGGCACGGTGCTCAGGAACCCCGAGCTCGCCGAAGTGCTCAGGCGCGCCGCCGCGGAAGGCGCTGCCGCCTTCTACCGTGGAGAGATCGCGCGCGACATCGCGCGCGCGGTGCAGAGCCGCAAGCGCTCGCCGGGCGACCTCGCCGAGTCCGATCTCGCCGGGTACGCGGCGAAGGAGCGCGAGCCGCTGTGCGGCCGCTACCGGAGCTACAGGGTGTGCGGCGTGCCGCCGCCCAGCTCGGGCGGCTTCGCGGTGCTGCAGATCCTCGGCATCCTCTCGCATTTCGACCTGCGCGCGCTGAGACCGGATTCGATCGAGGCGGTGCACCTGTTCTCCGAGGCGGGTCGGCTCGCATACGCCGACCGCAATCTGTACATCGCCGATCCCGCGTACGTCGCGGCGCCGCTCGCCGCGCTCCTCGAACCGCGCTATCTCGATTCCCGCGCGAAGCTGATCGACCCGGCGCGCTCGATGGGGCGGGCGAAGCCCGGCGACCCGGCGCGCCTCGCCGCGAGGTTCGGAGCCGCCGAGCCGCTCGAGCTGCCTTCGACGACGCATCTGTCCGTGGTCGACGCCGAAGGAAACGCCGTGGCGCTCACCGCGACGATCGAGGCGGCCTTCGGCAGCCGGCAAATGGTGCGGGGGTTCCTCCTCAACAACGAGCTCACGGATTTCTCCTGGCGGCCGGAACAGGACGGCAAGCCCGTCGCCAACCGCGTCGAGGGCGGCAAGCGCCCGCGCAGCTCCATAGCGCCGACGATGGTGCTCGACGAAAAAGGGAGGCTGGTTCTGCTCGTGGGCTCACCCGGCGGCCACTCCATCATCAACTACGTCGCCGAGACGATCGTCAACGTCCTCGACTGGCGCATGGACATTCAGCAGGCGATCGACGCGCCGCGCATGGGAAGCCGCAACGGCCCGACCGAGCTGGAGCGCGGCACGCCGCTCGAGCGCCTCGCACCCGAGCTGGAGCGCATGGGCCACGCCGTGAGCATCCGCGACGAGGCGAGCGGGCTGCACGGCATCATGCGAACGAAGGACGGCTGGGCGGGAGGAGCCGATCCGAGGAGGGAAGGGGTGGCGGTGGGAGACTGACTTCGGCCCTCGCGCAACGCTCGAGGAGAACGATGCCTAAAGCATGAGGCCGCGCTCAGGCGGCCCCATTTCCCCGTTCAGGTCACTGCGCAATGAACCCCGCTGCCTTCATGAGCTCGAAATGCCGCGCTTCCTCGTGCCCTAGCCACGCGTCGAACTCCTTGCCGGTCATGACCGACTGGTTGAAGGCGCCCGTGCTCATGAACGTCTTCCAGTCGGGAGTCGCCCGAACCTTGTTGAGCAGGCCGATGTAGTAGTCGACCTGTTCCTGGGTGACTCCGCCCGGCATGAAGATGCCGCGCAGCATCAGGTATGCGACGTCCAGCCCGGAATCCTTGCAGGTCGGAATGTCGTGCCAGGACATCGTCTTCGTCATCTTATCCGTATAAGGCATGCGCTTCTCGTCGAAAACGCAAAGCGGCCGCAGCTCGCCGCCGCGCCACTGTGCCACCGCCTCGATCGGATTGTTGACGGTGGAGTCGACGTGCTTGCCGACGAGCTGCACCGCCACCTCGCCGCCGCCGCGGTAGGGGATGTAGGTGAACTTCGCGCCGGTTTCCTGCTCGATCGAAACCGTGATTATCTGATCCTCCTGTTTCGAGCCCGTGCCCCCCATCTTGAACTTGCCCGGAGCCGCTTTTACGGCCGCGATGTATTCCTTGGCGGTCTTGTAGGGCGTATCGGCGTTCACCCAGAGCACGAATTCGTCGAGCGCTTCCATCTGAACCGGCGTGAGATCGCGCCAGTTGAACGGCGTCTTGGTCGCGAGCGGCGTCGTGAAGAGATTCGACAGCGTGATGATCAGCTTGTGGGGATCGCCCCGCGCGTCCTTCACGTTGAGAAAGCCTTCCGCGCCGGCGCCGCCGCCCTGGTTGATGACGACCATCGGTTCCTTCATCAGCTTGTACTTCGCGATCGTGCCTTGGATGAACCGTGCCATCTGGTCGGCGCCGCCGCCTGTGCCCGCGGGAACGATGAACTCGACCGTCTTGGTCGGTTCCCACGAAAGGGCCGGAAGCGGTGCCATGCAGCCCGCGAGGGCGAGAGCTGCCAAGCTTCCCCGCGACACCAGGCGCAGCTGAGAAACGGACGAGAATCGCATAGTAGTCTCCTTTTTGTAGTGCGAGCACTTCTTTGTAGCACATTTCCCGGCCGACCTCGGCTCGGAGAGGATCGTCGGCAATTGCCCCTACGTCGGGTAGGGGCTAAAGTCCGGAAACGCCTTTGGATCGAAGAGGGGGTGAACGATGCTCTTTGATTTGCCACCGGAAACCAGGGAGTTCCAGGAACGGGTGCGGCACGTTGCGCGCGAGGAGATCGCGCCGCATGCGGCCGAGACCGACACAAGCGAGCAGTACCCTTGGGCCTGCGTCGATGTCCTCAAGCGCGAGGGCTTCATGGGCATGACGATTCCGGTCGAATACGGCGGCAAAGGCGCTCCCTATCTGGACGCCGTGGTGCTCATCGAGGAGATGGCCAAGGCGTGCAGCACGGCCGGACGAATCTGCGTCGAGTCGAACATGGGCGCATTGGGCGCCATCATGAAATATGGAAGCAAGGCGCAGAAGCGCCTGGCCGCGTCCTTGGTGCTCGCGGGCGACAAGCCGGCGATCTGCATTACCGAGCCCGAGGCCGGCAGCGCGGCGACCGAGATGACCACGCGCGCCGACCGCGTGGGCAGCCGCTACGTGCTCAACGGCGCAAAGCACTGGATTACAGGCGGCGGCGTTTCCCGGTTGCACCTCATCTTCGCCCGCGTCTACCACGACGGCAAAGAGCAGGGCATCGGCGGCTTCATCGCCGTGCGCAGTCCCGAAAAGGGCGAACCGAAGGGGCTGATCGTCGGCAAGCGCGAGCCCGCGATGGGCGTCCGCGGCATCCCGGAGACGGAGATTCTCCTGCGCGACCTCGAAGTTCCGGATGACATGGTGCTCGTCCCTCCGGAAGGGATGCGCAAGGGTTTCGCAGGCCTGATGAACGCCTACAACGGACAGCGCGTGGGTGCGGCGACGGTGGCGCAGGGCATCGCCGCGAGCGCCTACGAACTCGCGCTTGCGTACGCTCGGAAGCGGCGCCAGTTCGGCCGTCCCATCGCCGAGTTCCAGGGCATTCAGTGGATGCTGGCCGACATGTCGATCCAGCTCGCCGCGGCGCAGGCTCTCATCTACAGGGCGGCCGCGCGCGCCGGCGACGGTTTCCCAAACAAGCACGACGCCGCCCAGGCAAAGATCTTCGCCTCCGAAACGGCGGTTCGCGTGACCAACGACGCGCTGCAGATTCATGGTGCAATGGGCTATTCGCGCAATCTGGCGCTGGAGCGCAAGGTGCGCGATGCACGCATGTTTCCGATCGCCGGCGGGACGGCTCAGATCCTGCGCACGCAGGTGGCCGGCGAGATCCTCGGCATCAGGACGCCGCAGTCGCGCGACGGTTACGCGAAGCTCGGCGAGAGCGAAATCATGATGGAGCGAGAATGAGGCAGACAGGAACAGGATCGATGGCCGTGGCTCTGCCACGTAGCTGCATGCACCCCAGACCGGTATGCAAACATCCCAAAGGTCGCGCGACATGAGCACACTACCCCAGCCTCGAGACCCGGAATCCGATCCGCGCGTCAAGGCCGTCTTTGAAGACATCCGCAGCACCCGAAAGACAGACTTCGTTAACAACCTGTGGCGCATGCTGGCCTCTGACCCTCTGTTGCTGGAGCGAACATGGTCAGAGGTCAAGGAGTTGATGGCGAAGCCCACGCAGCTTGACCCACTGACCAAGGAGATGATCTACATCGCGGTGTCTGTAGCCAACTCGTGCAGCTACTGCATCCACTCTCACACTGCGGCTGCGCGTGCCAAGGGCATGACCGAAGCGCAGCACGCAGAGTTGCTGGCGATCATCGCTCTAGCGGCCAAAACGAATCACTTGGCAACAGCGCTGCAGGTCCCGGTAGACGCGGTCTTCGACGCCAGCAGCCGCTAGTCGACCTATCGCACCCGCTCGCGCGCGGCGGGCGTGAGCTCATACCCTCTCTATTTCATGCACAGATCGAAGAAGGTCTGCTCCTGAATGCCCGTGTTCGGAGGAGGAGCCTGGTTCCAGGGAACTTCCGTACGTCCTGTCTTCGCTCCTGCGCCCCCCTGCGCCGAGACGTAGGTCCCGCTGGCGAGTGTTTCTGCGCTCGCGCGCGCCGAGGCCTGGTGCTCGCACTCGGAGATGATCTGCTGGCTGGCGATCTCGCCCCTGTCGTTCGCCCAGTGCGTTGAGGCGCAGGCTGCGAGCGTCAGCGCCAGGGCGGGGGGCAGGATCGCTTTCGCCGGGGTTCTCACCCGGTCTCTCTTTCTCAGGCCGCCTTCACCTGGCGCGCGATGAAGGCCTTGACGGTCTCTCTCGCGCGGTCGGTCTGCAGGCCTTCTTTCGCCACCCACTCGTGCTCGCTGTCCGGGAACACGTGGTACTCGACCTGGCCGCCCGCCGCCTTGTAGGTCGCGACGAATTTTTCCTGGAAAGCCGGGAGAACGTTGTCGTCGAGCGCGCCCTGCATGATGAGGATCGGTACCAGGGCGATCTTCTCCTTGCGGTCGAGGATTTCCTGCGGGTTCGCTTCGTGGATGCTCTCCCACGGCACGAAGAAGGTGGTGTTGTTCTTGATCATGCCCTCGCGCTTGTGCTTCTCTGCATTCTGGTAGCGCGCGAAGGTGTTGCTTATCGGCGAGCGCGTCGCGACCCAAGCGACGGTCGCGTCGAGAGCCGGCGCCTCCGGGAGCGGGATCGCGCTGTAGCGCGGGTCGCGCGGCCGCAGGGCGAGGAGCTCGGCGACGTGGCCGCCGCTCGAGCTGCCGTAGACGCCGACCCGCGACGGATCGCCGTTCCACCCGGGCGCTTTCCATTTGAGCCAGCGCACCCCGTAGTTCGCGTCCTGAACGCACGCCGGGTAGGGAGCCTCCGGCGCGACGGTCATGTCGATCGCCACCACGAGCACGCCGCTCGACGCGATCGCGCGGTCCATCGGCTCCTCGGCCCTGCGATCCTTGCGGTTCCAGGCGCCGCCATGCAGGTCGAGCACGGTGGGGAAGGGACCGGTCCCTTGCGGCTGGTAGATGCGCGCCATGAGCTGGCGCCCCTGCGCGTTGCGGCGAAACGGAACCTCGCTCACCTTCAGCTCGAACCTGGCCTTGGGGTCATAGGCTGCCTCGGCATCCGGGACGTTCAGCCCCGCTGCGCCGGCGATTCCGAGTGCGCTCATCGTTTTCAGGAAGGACCTCCGCGTGGAAGAGTGCGTAGCCATGTGCCGACCTCCTCGCAAGATGTTAGAGTATTTCGGCATGTCCGTCTCCCTGGCGATCGAAGTTGTACCTACCGGCACCGTCGGCGCCGAGGTGAAGGGCGTCGACATCGCGGGCGCCGGGCGCGGCGAGATCGAGGCGATCAAGCGCGCCTGGTATAGGCACGACGTCCTGGTTTTCCGCAACCAGAAGATCGGCGACGATGACCTGCTCGCGTTCTCGCGCCATTTCGGCGCGCTCGATCCGCCCCCCAACCAGGGCGCGGGCAGGAAGTCGCCTCCCGGATACCCGGACATCTACGTGGTGTCGAACGTCCTCGACGACAAAGGCGAGCCGATCGGCGCGCTCGGCGACGGGGAGGCCGCGTGGCACACCGACATGAGCTATATCGCGCAGCCGCCCGACGCGTCGATGCTCTATTCGCTCGAGATCCCGAATTCCGGCGGCGATACCTGGTTCTGCGGCATGAAGGCGGCGCTCGCGAAGATGCCAAAGCAGCTCGTCGAGCGCATCAGGGGACGGGACATCAAGCACGACGGCACCTACGACTCCGGGGGCTACGTGCGCAAGGGCGTGACGCCTTCCAACGACCCGCGCACCTCGGTCGGCACGCCGCATCCCATGGTGATCCGGCACCCGGTTTCTGGCGACGCCGCGCTCTATCTCGGGCGGCGCTTGAACGCCTACGTCATGGGCCTGGAAGTCGCGGAATCCGAGAAGCTCCTCGACGAGGTCTGGTCCTATGTCGAGACCGCCGTGTACAAGCACCGATGGGCGCTCGGCGACCTCGTGCTCTGGGACAACCGCACCACCATGCACCGCCGCGACGCCTTCGACCCCAAGTCGCGGCGCGTGATGCACCGCACCCAGATCAAGGGCTCGGGCGCGCCCGCTCGCGCCGTCTTCTAGCGCTGCAGCGTCACCCAAGAATAATTTCCTGGCAACCACCGCCCGGATCGGGTTTTCCCGCAGTCCGGCTTGCTGGCGATCAAGGAGTGGCTATGAAGAAGTCTCTCATCGTGCTGTCGCTGGCGCTTGCAGTCGCGGCTTGCTCACCCAATTCTTCCCCGGATACGTCCAAGGCCCGGGATCCCGGCGTGCGCGGCGGGCCGGCGGGCGCCGGTGGGCCGATCGCCGGGCTGACGGCGAGCGAGCTCGCGTTCTTCAACGCGGGCAAGGATGAGTTCTCGCAGGCCGAGGAAGTCCCAGACGGCCTCGGGCCGACGATGAACCTGGACGGCTGCGGCGGCTGCCATCTCCAGCCGGCGGTGGGCGGAACCAGCCCTGCGGTGAACCCGCAGGTCGCGTTCGCGACCAAGAAGGGCGCGACCAACGCGGTACCTTCGTTCATCTCCGCAAAGGGCCCGGTGCGCGAGGCGAGGTTCGTGAGGAACGCGGACGGAACGCCGGACGGCGGGGTGCACGATCTGTTCACCATCAGCGGACGCTCGGATGCACCCGGGTGCGCGCTTGCGCAACCCGACTTCGCGAAGGAGCTCGCGAACCGCAACGTGATCTTCAGGATCCCGACCCCGGTGTTCGGCGCGGGCCTGATCGAGCAGATCCCGGACCGGGAGATCCTCGGCAACCAGCGTACCGAAGCGCCCAAGAAGAAGGAGATGGGCGTGCGTGGCCGCGCCAATTTCGTCCTCGCCGGCCACGCCATCTCGGGCCAGGCGAACAACAACGGCAACGACGGAACCGTCGCGCGCTTCGGCTGGAAGGCGCAGAACAAGTCGCTGTTGCTGTTTTCCGGCGAGGCCTACAACGTCGAGATGGGCATCACCAACGAGCTGTTCCAGACCGAGCGCGACGAGACGCCGGGCTGCCAGTTCGCGGCGCTTCCGAACGACGTCGGCAACACCGCGGCCAAGACGCCCGCAGACGCGGTCAGCGCGATCGAGAAGTTCTCCTTCTTCTCGCGTTTCCTCGCGCCGCCGGCGCCGTCGAAAGACACCCCCGGGGGAGCCGATTCCATCGCGCGGGGCCGCAAGCTCTTCGAGGACGTGGGCTGCGCGCTCTGCCACACGCCCACGCTGCACACGGGCAACAGCAACGTCGCCGCGCTGCGCAATCAGCCGGTCAATCTGTACTCGGACCTCCTCGTCCACGACATGGGGCCGGGGCTCGAGGACGGGGTCACGCAGGGACAAGCCGGCCCGCGGGAATTCCGCACGGCCCCCCTTTGGGGCCTGGGACAGCGCCTGTTCTTCCTGCACGACGGGAGAACCGCCGACCTCAAGGAGGCGATCCAGGCGCACCGGAGCGGGAATTTCCTCGCCCGCAACGAATCGGAAGCGAGCGGCGTCGTGAAGAATTTCGACAGGCTCCAGGACGAGCAGAAGCAGGACGTCCTCAACTTCCTGCGCTCGCTGTAGCTGCGCCGCCCGCTACTCGGGCTTGATCCCGGCGTCGCGGATCACCGCGGCCCAGCTCTTGAGCTCGGACTTCACCACGCGGTCGAGCTCTTCAGAGCTGCTGCCCACGGCATCAGCGCCCTGCTCGAGGAGCTTCTGCCTCACCTCGGGCAGGTTCACGACCCGCGCGATCTCCTTCTGCATGCGCGCCACGTACGCGGGCGGCGTCTTCGCCGGCGCGAACATCGCGCACCAGGAATCGACCTCGTAATCGGGGAGGCCGAGCTCCTCGGCGACGGTGGGAATGTCCGGCGCGGCCGCGGTGCGCTTCTTGGTCGTGACCGCGAGCGCGCGCAGCTTTCCCGAGCGCGTGAAGGAAAACGCCGCGGAGGCGGTGAGGAAGAGATAGGGAACCTGCCCGGCGAGCACGTCGGTCACCGCGGGGCCTCCTCCCTTGTAGGGCACGTGCACGAGGTTGATCCCGGTCTTGAGCTTGAGCAGCTCCGCCGCGATGTGGCCGGGCGTGCCGGCGCCGGGCGAGGCGTAGGTGTAGAAGCCCGGGCGCTCCTTGGCCGCGGCGACCAGCTCCTTCAGGGTCTTCGGCGCGTTCAGGTTCGCGGCGATGAGCTGCGGCGCGCTGACGACCAGCGACACCGGGGCGAAATCGCGCTCGACGTCGTAGCTGAGCTTGTAGAGGAAGGGATTGATCGTGTGCGAGGAGAGCGTGTACAGGAAGGTGTAGCCGTCGGGCGCGCTCCTCGCGACCGCCTCGGTGCCGACCGCGCCGCCGGCGCCGCCGCGGTTCTCGATGACGACCGTCTGCCCCAGATATTCGGACAGCTTCGGCTGCACGATGCGCGCGGTGATGTCGACCGTGCCGCCCGGCGGATAGGTCACGACGAGGCGGATCGGCCGGGACGGATACTCCTGCGCGATCGCGCCCAGGGCGGCGATCAGACCGAGCGCCGCTGCGGGCAGGCGGAGCTTCAAAGCTGCGACAGCATCGTCTCGGCGCCGCTCACCTCGTACTTCCCGGGCGCCTCGACGTTCAATTTGTTCACCACGCCGTTCTCGACCAGCATCGAGTAGCGCTGCGAGCGCATGCCCATGTTGCGCGCGCTCAGGTCGAGCTCCAGGCCGAGCGCCTTGGTCCAGTTGGCGCTGCCGTC